>Ga0187870_1001777_pt1 | contig 18845 bp, 15 predicted proteins | sample June2016WEW_13_1_3_FD_132974 | JGI IMG/M metagenome (GOLD analysis project Ga0187870, IMG submission 132974) | Peatland microbial communities from SPRUCE experiment site at the Marcell Experimental Forest, Minnesota, USA - June2016WEW_13_150 | ecosystem: Environmental > Terrestrial > Soil >... | reverse complement strand
CGGCGTTTACAGGCGGACCCGGAGCTGCCCAATAAGGTGGCGGCGGGGCGGCTGGAGGATATCGCGCCCTGTACCGCCTGCGAAAACTGCCTGGGCAGCCAGCGCTGCCGCATCAACGCTTTCATGGGCAAGCCGTATAACACGATTGAAAAAGCCGAAAAAAAGAAAAATGTGGTGGTGGTGGGGGCGGGGCCGGCCGGGCTGGAAGCCGCCCGCGTGGCCGCCCTGCGCGGCCATGACGTTACCATCTATGACAAACAGACCAAGCTGGGCGGTCTGCTGCCTGTAGCCTCGATGGTCAAAGGCACGGAAATCGAGGACCTGCCGGGCATGGTGGACTATTTCCACCGCCAGCTCGTCAAGCTGGGCGTGAGGATAAAGCTCGGCACAGAAATCAGCGCCGCCTACATCGAGGCGCTCAAGCCGGACGCGGTGATTATCGCCACCGGCGGCACGCCGGCGATGCCGGAGATAAAAGGCATCAACAGCCGCAAGGTCGTCAGCAGCGCTAAACTGCACCGGCAACTGAAACTGCTGTTACGCTTTATGAAGCCGGAAACTCTGCGGTCACTGACCAAATTCTATATGCCCATCGGTAAAAACGTGGTCATCATCGGGGGGAGCCTGCACGGTTGTGAGCTCGGTGAGTTCCTCCGCAAGCAGGGGAGAAAGGTCACCATCGTGGAAAAATCGGACATGCTGGGTCAGGGTATGGTCGACGTTATCCAGCAGTATCTCTTCAAGTGGTTCCGCAAGAAGAACGTCACTTTAGTCAGCGGCGTCAAGGCGTACCTGGAGGTCACCGGTAAAGGGCTTTCGATAATTTCCCGGGAGGGCTACCGGCAGTTCATTAAAGCGGACACGGTTATCCCCGCCCTGCCCCTCGTGCCCAATATGGAGCTGTACGAAAGCCTCAAGGGCAAAGTGCCGGAGCTTTACGCCGCCGGCGACTGCAAAGAGCCGCTGCTCATCGTCGATGCTATCGCGGCGGGGGCGGGCATCGCCCGGAATATTTAGGAGGAGACGGCGTAACAACAACGTTTACGAAAAGCTCAAATAATAAGGAGGATTTTTTATGCCGAAAAAAGACGTTAAAAAGTACTTCGTCAGCCAGCCTGCCTACGAAGTGACCCCGGGGTTCGAGGTTAAAGGGCGCCGCCCGGCGATGACGCTATTGAGCAATAATCTGGTCCCCAATACCAACATGTACATCGAGACCGGGTGGGTGTTCGCCATGCCGGACCCCAATCCGCATATCCACGAGCACGTGCACGATTATGACGAGATAGTGATACACCTGGGGACGGACCCGCAAAACCAGGAGGACCTGGGCGGGGAAATCGAGTTCATGGTGGACGGTCAGCCGCTAATCATTAACAAAACGTCCACGGTCTATATACCCAAAGGCGTTAAGCACGGGCCGCTGACCTGGAAGAAATACTCCAGACCGCACCTCGAGCTGACGATAATGGTCGGCGCGGGCTCTTTGGCGCAGGCGGACCCGGGCGGGCATGAAAAAAGAAAGGGGAAAAAATAATGGCTGGCAAAGTTGACAAGAAATACTTCGTGACGGAACTAAAGGAAACCGTGGGCGACGCTCCCTGGACGCCGGTCTTCGCGGATAACGAGGGAGAGCGCGTGCTTTCGCTCGACGGCGAGGTCATCAAGGGCGCCTTTTACATGGAAACGGCGTGGTTTTTGCCCGGGGACTGGCCGCAGAAAACGGGGTCGCTTAAGTCGCGCACCATCGGGGAACACGTGCACGACTTCGATGAAGCGATTTCCTGGATGGGCAGCGACCCTGACGACAGGTATAACCTCAACGGGGAAGTAGAGCTCTGGATCGACGGCAAGCAGAACTTCCTGACTAAAAGCTTTATCGCCTTCATTCCGGCAGGCACCAAGCACGGCCCGATAAACATCAGGAGAATCGACAAGCCGATGTTCCACTTCACGGCCGGAATGGGGAAGAAGTATGTGAAGTAGAGCAGAAAAATCCCCCGGATTCTTTTTTAGGGATTCGGGGGATTTTATTACAGATAACTAATATACTACCACAGCTTATGTTTCTATTTTTTCAATTTTCTTTTTTTGTGTTTCAATAAATGTTTTTACCACGTTTTGGTTATCGTTTTTCCACTGATTTATTATTTTGTTACATCTATTACCCCAATATTTCTTTTCTTCATTAAACCATTGTTTCATTACCTCACGATTAGCTCCAAGAGTGGGTTTATGCATTAGGAAGACATTTTTGTTGTAACCACCGGGTGTTGAATCCCAGAAGGGGCTTTCTGGTGGTAATTCGTTTAAGTAATTTAAAAATACGTTTTCCGGACGAAGAGTACCTGGTAAAAATGAAACATTCTTTTGTCTCTTTAATTTTGCATCAGTAGATTTGTCTCCGTCGAGAACAATTAAACTATTCCTAAATTCTGGGAATTTTTCTTCTAACAAGCTTTTATATGAATCAGCACCATGATTGAATTTTTTAATTTCCAGTTTTGTACTAATATCTCTAGGAATCAAACCCTTAAGAAATATCCTGGCTTCCTCATCTTCTAAATATACATTGATTTTTCTCTTGATTTTCTTTGTACTAACTTCATGTCGTAAATCATCAATGATTCCATTCATTTGGTCTTTATCTTGTATTACCTCGACTGCACCAGTTGGATTATGTAGATAAATAATTTCAGAGGAATAATAATAATCCATTTTGTTAGGATCTAGCATATAGCCAATTATTTCTATTGAGTGGGTTGTGAAAATAATTTGTATATCATAATCTCTGGCTGCTTTTAAAAATACTTGCATTAACTGGCGTTGAGCGGCGGGGTAGAGCGTAGTATCTACTTCATCAATTATCAGTAAACCACCAGGGTAGTTTTGTTGCATTTCTTCCTTAAGCTTCTTAAAAGATAATAATGCTAATATAATTTGTGCGAGATTGTCTTGCCCCGCAGAATTTCCGTATGCATCGTACTTTTCACACTCAGCATAAAAAATTTCTTTATTCCACGATTTAGTATGTTGAGGAACTACTTTGTCGTTAATAACCAGTACTTGATTATGCCATTGTCTATAAAGCTCTTTATCTTCGTTTGTCAATTTGTTATCTTGTATAGTTCTGATTGACTTTTCACTTTCTTGAGCTAAAGGTATCAATCTTTTTAGGCTTAGATAAACTACAGGTAGTTTTACCTTTCCTTTGTTTCTTTGCCTAGTACCAACATCGATTCTAAACCGTTTATTCTTTCTATCATATCTAGACACAGCTTCCTTTTTACTTCCATCTTGAAATGTTAGTGAATAAGTATATTGTGATTGATAATCGTATTTAGGTGAAAACCGAAACACTTCGGAAAATATGGTTTCAAAAGGTTTATTATCAATAGTTTTTACAATTTCTGAACTAATTCTAAATGAAAATATATGTCCTATTAAGCCAAGTAATGAAGATTTTCCAGTACCATTTACACCGGCAATAACTGTGATTTTTTCACCAATTTTCATGTCATTAAGATGGTTCAAATGTCTAAAACTAATGATTGATAATGACTTAATTCGATTCATGATGCCAATTATACACCTGAAATTGAATGTGCACAAGACATAATCTAACTAAAAAAATCCCCCGTATTCTTATTAGGAATATGGTGACGAGGCTTCAAGTAATCCCCCGGACAAACGACTTTTACTTTTTGAGCCTTCGCCCGAATATGGTATAGTATTTCCAGTCAATTTCATCATATACATGGAGGTATTATGTCCAAATTACTGGAAGGTCGGGTAGCGGTAGTCACCGGTTCCGGCAACGGCATCGGGCGGGCTGAGGCTATCGGGCTGGCGGCGCAGGGCGCCAGGGTAGTCGTCAACGATATCGGCACGTCGGTTGACGGCAAAGGGTCTTCGCAAAAACCGGCGGATGCGGTCGTCAGCGAGATAAAGAACTCCGGCGGCAGCGCCGTGGCCAATTACGACAGCGTGGCGACGGAAAAAGGGGCGGATGCCATCATCCAGGCCGCCATCGATAACTTCGGGCGCATCGACGTCTTAATCAACAACGCCGGCGTGGTGTGCGCCTTGCGGGGCGTTGACGAAGTCCACTCCAGCGATTGGGAGAATGTCTTGAGAACTCACCTTTTCGGTACTTTTTACTGCACGCGCCGCGCCGCCGCTTTTATGAAAAAACAGGGCTACGGCCGCATCGTCAATACTTCCTCGCACGTGGGGCTGGGGTGGAAAGGCAATACGGTTTACGGCGCCGCCAAGGAAGGCATCGTCGGTTTCACCCGCAGCGTGGCCCGTGATATGGCCGAATTCGGCGTCACCTGCAACGCCATCCGCCCATTGGCCGCCTGGAGAGGCTCCCCGGTAATCACGCCGGAAATGGCGCCGAACCGCCCGGAAGACATCGCCGCTTTGGTGGTCTACCTGGCCAGCGAGCAAGCCGACCACATCAATGGGTGTATTTTTGAAGTCTGGCACGGGCACGTAGCGCTGTTTATCGAGCCGCCGCCGGTACTGGATACACTAAAAAAGGACGGCTCCTGGACGCCCGAGGAGCTGGCGAAGGCAATCGCGCAGACGCTGACCAAAGGACGGAGCCGGGAAAAGTTCGCGGAGACTTTCCACCTGGGGTAAAGGGGCGGGGCGTACGCACGCCTCTTTAATGCTGAAACAGGGAATCCACCCTAAAATAGTTCAGGAAAGACTTGGCCACTCAAGCATACAGATAACTCTTGATACTTATTCTCACGTTGCTCCAGGCCTTCAAGAAGCTGCAGCTAAACGATTTGATGAAATTCTCAATATCACCGTCAGGATACAGTCTCAATAATCTTATTTGTGATGTTAGACCATGTTGCCTAAAACGATAATACGGAGCCCTCGGGCCTCGTTACACCACTTCCAAGTTGAACGGTCTGAGGATTTGCCGGTAACGATAGGGACCTTACACCTTGGCGGAATCTGGGTCTGTAGACAAGAAAAAAGCCCAACTACCCACCCAGCAAGAGGGTCGTTCAGCAATAATGGGTCGTCTGGGCCCGTCGGAACGGCGTGCAGTTTATCCGAACGACCCCACGGGTCAACTTTACAACAATAGTGGCCGCTGCCTGTGAAGAGGCCTTCATCGAACACGAGAGTATTTCCGTCAAATCTTCTGTTATTGTCAAATCCTTCTCCATAGTATGCAATAACCCTGTAGAAGTTCTCGTCTCCCGGCACCCATAGCATACAGGCATTAGGAAGCACGACATCTGGTATTATGGCTATTATAGGGTAGGTAGATCCGGTCATCTCCTTACCAGCAACGAGCATCACCTCACGCTCGCCGAGCAGTTTGGTTACCTCACTGCCATAGTCCTTAGCTTGGTCTTGTATTCTTCTGATTACCCCCCTTACGTCCTCAATCCATTCGAACGTGGGTTGGTGATGCAAAATGCCCAAGCCGATTACTATCTTTGCTACTCTCTCTTGAAGAGCATCAAGGTTTGAACCCACGTAAAGTGACTGCTGAGGGTCAAGTTGTTTTTGTTCCTGCGGAGCTTCAGGCTTTTTACGCTGAAACAACCATTTCATGCTTTGCCTCCTGAAGTCTTCATATTAGGTAAATTGATATTTTTTTACTCTCCCGAACTTAATTTTGTTTTATTTTACCACCTATGCCAAGCTTTTTGTTAAAATAACACGTTAGCAATCGGTTAGCAAAAAAGAAAGCCCGCCATGTTTCAGGTGGGCTTTTTATTCATTGGTAGCGGGGGTTGGATTTGAACCAACGACCTCCGGGTTGTTGGCTTAATTTCCCGTCGTCTGTTGTGCATCGTCCCATGTCTAATCGCATTCTTGTCTCCTTTATTCGACAATGACCGTCAATTTATTCTGACTGTTCCATTCAAGTCTGACAAACAAATATTCTTCACCTTCGATAATAACTGCCTCGCCCCGGTTGCACGGTACAAGAGCTGTATCCATATATCCTATCAAAACATCAGTGCAATTTAACCTGACCGGCACTATCTGCGTTGCCATACTCACCTCTTTCGTCCTCAGCCTTTACCTCGGCCCGCGCCTTTTTCGCGCGCTTTTTGGATTTTGGGGTCGCTGGGGATTGTCTGGTGGTCGTGTCGGCGAGCCGGTCTGTCTCTAGTTGGGCAAGGTATGCATTAGTAGCCGGGAGCAACAGGTCTGACCATTTGAGGTTTAACTTGAGCCTGCGCTCATTGATTTTGTCCCAGTCTGCCTTAGTAACCTGTGCCTGGAGCCATGTAATTATTTCTGCCATGTTTTACCTCCGGTTTACTTTTGAAGATGATTCTAGGATGTAGGCGGAGATATACACAACTCGAGGCTGGCGTGATTTTAGCGAAGGGTAATGGCCGGGAGTGTAAAGTTAGCGCGAGACTGTTACGTTCGACCAATATCATGGAGTTTGCTTCCACTATCTGGTTTTTTCACAAATGTTACGGAGGTATGATATACAAGTTATGTGAAGATAAAAAATTGATAATGGTTATTCGTGAATAGAAGCTTTAAATTCCAAATAAGTGAGATAATCGGCGATTTCTTCTATTTGGTCTTCTGGAAGGTCAGACATCTGTTGTTTAACCTGGTTAAGGTTATTTGCGAACGTCGCCGCAAAGTCCATCTCCGTCATGCCCAGTATTTGAAGAAGATGGTTTGGTTTTTTGCCAAGATGCGAAGATAATTTTCTGATTACGCTGACAGTAGGTTTTCTATCTCCAGTTTCCAATTTACTTATATAGCATGCTGATACGCCTGACAAACTAGCTAATTTTGCCAGAGAATATTTTATCGTTCCCTCACGACGTAACCGTCTGAGTTCTCGTCCAAAATTATTTACTGGCTCCTTCATTACTAAGACCACCTACCTAAACAAATGGTAAAATAAATTATATACATAAAGTATAATAAATTCAATACTTTTCTTGACATTTTTTTAATTTTATATTATAATTGCTTCGACAAAGCAATATTAATATTATACTTTATGTATATATTGAGTGTAATTGAGAAATGTTGACACCCAATATTTAAGCAGTTGTATAATGAAAACTCTCCTTCGAAAAAGTTAAGGAGGTGTAAAATGGCAATGGAATCAATTATCGGTAGACCGATATCATTAGAGCTAGACCTATCTATTCTTTCAGATAGAGTAATTAATACCATTTCACGTAAAGGTAACTTTACGCGAGAGGACAGAGTAATTTTTCAAAAAGCAGTTGATTTCTTGGAGAATGTACAAAAAGGTGGAGATGCGGTGAATCGCCTTGAGCTAAACGCCGCAACAGGAGAGGAAATCGAATCATTCGGATTAGCAAATCAAACATATGAAGTATTAGGTAAAGGCCGACGACTAAAAGAACAATCCGAAAGGATTAAGGTATTAAGTAAATTAATTTCTGTAGCCAAACAATTGTCACAGGATACATCAATACCTGCTGAAAAAGATGTTAAAGAATTGTATGAATTTTTCCGTTCAGCGAAGGAGATTACAAATCGTCTGACGGCAGGTGAGATTGACCAAGTCAAAATCGGATAACATTAATCCAACGGCCAACCGTTTTATCAAAGAGACCTTACACAAGGCCTATTCCTTCGAAGCGCTCCTCACTAGAATACAAGCAAGAACTCCTCAACATGGTACTAAAAGCCTCCTCGATACTGCCAAAGCAGTTAGTCAAAATATTAGCGCATCTATAAATATTGAACTAAAAGCGAACAAAAACCTATCTGTGGAACAAATAATTAATTTATGCACAAATAGGAGTCTGCTATTAGATTCCATACATGAAGTTGTATTCAAAGTTATTCAAGCGACGGAATATACCCTTTACCCAATGGGATTGATAGCAGCGACGGAAATTTTAATCCAAGATATAATTCCTACTTTTGCGTTAATATTAAATCCTTATGAAGGTGGAACGTATAAAATCACAGCTTACCCAAAGTTATTAGATTCATACAGGAAATCATTAGGACCGTACCAAAAAAAGGAAACTAAAAAAGAAAAAAGGTTACCTGAATGGATTGTTGTGTTGTCTTACCCGGCTGTACAGTCAAACAATATTTTACTTCATACGATAATGGTTGGGCATGAAGTAATGCATCTTGAAGATTGGGTATCCAATATATCTTCGACGCTTATAAAAAGTGGACAAGTAAAAATCATAAAAAAAGAAGTACGAAGAGAAGCAAAGAAAACGAAAGAGAAACAGGGAGGAGAGTTATTTAAAAATACAGGGCCAGTTCTACGAAGTTGGCTTCGTGAGATCATTGCAGATTTGATTGCAATAAGAAGGTTTGGACCTGCGTACTTTTTTTCCTTTTTAAGCTTGTCCTTTGCTTTAGGGGTTATGGACCAATTCAGCGAACGCCACCCATCTTCGCGAACGAGACTTAAGCTTATGTTCGACGAGCTCCGAAATATGGGCTATATGAGACCACGTAAGATAAACCAACGAATCGTCGAAGAACTACAATTTTGGGAAAACTATATTAATTCCAAAAATGTTTACCCATCAGGAAAATATCTTATCGCCTTGAACAGCATTTTACGCGCCAGGGAACGAATAAGGGCTCGTGTTCGCGCGTTAAATAGGAGCAAAGAATATACGATACACAATTTTCTAAATGAAGTCCCAAAATTACTAGAATATCTTAATAATGGGATACCTCCTTCTGAAGTATTTGATATTTCGACTCATTTATCAACACCAGCCACTTTGAGTGGTATCTTAAATGCTGGTATGTGTCAATATTTGGATGGGTTGAAAGAAATACAGGGATTATTAAAGAATGAAGGCAACCTGGAAATGCTTGCCATGACGAAATTTAATGAATTACTTTCGAGGGCGATAGAAGTCAGTATTGTTTTGCAAGAATGGAAAAAAGGAACCAGCTAGTTTGTGAATGAAATGAACAAAGAAAACGGCAGTCAGCAACAAGCGATATTAGGAAGTGAAGAACTAAAAAAGCGTTTATTTCATAAGGATATCAAAGAGAGACTCGTCATCAGTCCACTAATTAGTGATGATTTTGCAGATGGGACAATCGATATCAGGCTTGGTACGAAATATATCATGACGCAGCGAACCCAAATACCATCAATTGACCCAATCGAATCGGAACAGGAAGACATCTATAAATTCTTACAACGTGTTGACCTACCAATAGGGTCTAACATCACGATACACCCCCGGATGCTAATATTAGCTGCTACCCTTGAATATATTTGTTTACCTTTAAACTTATGTGCATCCGTGGTCACTCGCTCGACTTATGGAAGACTAGGTTTATTATCTGCAACCGCCGTTCATGTTCACCCAGGATTTCGAGGCTGCCTTACACTCGAGCTTGTGAATTTCGGTGATACGGCAATATTGTTATATCCCGGAATTCGTATTGCACAACTAATTATTTATAACGCAGGTGATTGTGAAGCCCCTGAAGCACCAAAATATCACATGGTAACTGAACCTGAATTCCCCAAATTATGGAAAGAAAGAGACCGTAAGGTCTTAAGATACTTAAAAAAGAGAGCTGAAAATCTTAAGGTTTCCTCAACAACATTTTTTTAGTCAACTGGGCAATCCAAGAACAAGAAAAAAACGTGATAATGAAATACCTTTAAATTTCAATCCAACAACGTGGGGGTTGTTAGTACAAAGTTGTGATAGGTACCGTCACAGCGGTCTAATAGATTGAAATCCTTAGGTTTTATTCTACAGGGTTTGTCTTTTCGTAGGCCATTTTGAAATACTTTGTAAGTAACGCTTCATACTTATTTATATCGGATTTAATGAGTCTGATTTTGTATCTTCCTGACCTATTATTATAATCAAGTAATTCTATTCCAGACTCGTCTAGCTCATTTTGTATTTCATCGGACTTTTCTAACTTAATTTCAACGTTCAATCTATTTTTCTTTGGTCTGAATATCACAAAATTGTCAGCTTGGTTATTCCTTGCAAGCCCAATGTAAAATTTAGTGTACTTGAGTGCCAATGAACTATCGAGCTTTTTTATTATTTCGAGTAACTCGTCTGCCATTTTTACAGTTGAAGGCGTCCCTTTTATCGTTTCCCAATATGCGCGGTCAACATCCTGTACCGGCCCTTCCTCTTCCTCGAGGCCATACTTCAACTCATCTATAACTTTAGTAAATACTAGCGTTACATTGTCTTCAAATTTCATTGCCCGCATTTGTAGTGCAATCAGTGGAATAGAACCATTGAAAAGATTGATTACGTTTAAAAAACGGCTAGTAATATCTTCGGCAACTATTACTGCATGATGTTCGTATTGAGGATATCTTTTGTGCTCAATATCCCAGTATTCTATAGTCCTAATAATATGAGATTCGTCCGTAGGGCCTAACTGTACTTCCACCTCGTATCTATCAGATTGTTCAGCATCCTGAAAAAGTAAATCTAGTCTCCCAGCATTAGGCTGTGGACGCTCCCTGTCACGTAAAACCAGGTCGCCTAATCCTAATATTGCTGGGTCTTCGGCTATTCTATCTTGTACCCATTTTTCACTAAAATTTGGATTGTTTTTTAAAAAGAGTGTTTCAGGTTTTATGTACTTCATTGTTTCCTCCATCTACGGGAATTCTAGATAATTATTGTTTTACCTGTAACCGTCTTTATTTCCTTGGTAATACGACTTGATAACAAACAACACCAAGGTCTTCTTTTGTAATTGGTCTCGGAACTGATGTAGGTGTTACAGGCGCTAACCCAAACGACTTGATTATTTGCAGCATTTCCTGGGCACACTCGTTAATACCTAGTTTTTCTTGCTCCTGTTTTTTCCTTAATTGAGAGAGTGCACGACGTACTAATGCATCACGCCCTACTCCCAAAGCTAAGTCCGCATTATCAAAATCCTTACCTATCGGCGCATCGGGATGGCGAAGTATCGTTAAAGCCCATCGTTGGCTTGCTGGTAGACGCTCCTCTCTTGCCGCTGGGTTGGTCAAACGATTGTGAAATTCGCAAATATCAGCCGCCACTTTATTGAACAAGGCCTCAAGGTTTACGGTGTCTGGGATTGGAGAACCTGGAGCAGAAACAGGGTCAATCAGGCGGAGCATGGTTAAATCCTCGCGGATAATGTTGCCATCTGTCGAGATATATCTCCAGTATCTTTCACCTTGTTTCGTACGACAGGCAAAGAATACACCGGGTACCTGTACTTTATTCTTCACCTCAGAGGTTTGAATAAAAGCAGCGCCAATACCCCAAGGTAATGATTTTAACCGCTCTAGTTCACCCTCGGCTAGAACGCGTAATAAGAGTGCTCGGAATTCCTCACCACGAAAGGAACCCGATTCAAAGCCATCGTCCGAATCGAGTAAGGTAGCATCCCCAGCTGATAATCTCCCCGCATATTGAGTTAAATCGGCATATATTTTTGACTCTGTAGGAACACTGGCCAACACTGGTGTCTCCATGCCGACCGCGGCATTGGCAGCAGCTATCTTCGCTTTAATGCGAGCTTCAAGCCCTAAAATCAACTCCAGGTCTCCCTGTTTTGGTAGTAAGGTGTAGAGGAAGGCTACATCATGAGGGCTCTTCAAGCGTATAACGCGGCCATTTCGTTGAACGACCCGCTGTGGGTTCCAAGGCATGTCATAGGAGATAACTGCTTGAGCTTCCTGGAGGTTTTGACCTTCAGATAACACGTCAGTACTAATGAGCAGGTCAACCTCTCCATCTCTAGGAACAAACTTCGGGTCTCCCGTAACTGAATGAGGACAGAAGCGCTCTAACATATATTCCCGAGTATCGGTATCTGTTTCGTTGCCTATGACCACTGTCCATTTACGCCCACATGTCACACTGGGTTTTTTCTGAATAGCTTCCTGAATATATGTGGCAGTATCTTGATATGTTGTGAATACGGCCACCTTTTTAGCCTTGGTGGTCTTAAGCAGAATCCACAATTCTTGAAGCTTAGGGTCATCTTGTTTGCCCAGGGCTTCCAGGTTTTTATCTATTTCAGAAAGCGTGTTTAAGTCTTTTATTACATCACGTTCAAATTCGGGTATAAAGCTACTAGGGAGAAGAATTCCTTCTGTATCTTCCAGGGCTTCTGCTGCAAGGTCGCCTAGCGGCAATCCACCTTGAACCTGTGACGCGAGTTCCCTGATTGTTGATAAAGGTGGTATTGCTCCCTGGCTTCGCAGCACTTCTAGAACTACAGAGTTAGCTGCGCACATCATTTTTATAGTCTGATGCGCGCTATACCATGAGGATTCAAAACGTTTTAAGAGGCCAGACCGTATTAGTCCTGCTAAGGCTTCTTCGTCTGCCGCTTCGCCTGCCTTATCCTTCCGATAAGCAGTCAGTCTGTATCGGGCCATGGTTAGAGAGTCAATACACTTCACAATTTCACGTACAATATTGGGATAAGCCTTATCCAGGTCATACCGCTTTTCAATTAGCTGCGGTTTAGGGAATTTGACAGGTGTACCATCCGGGAAATGGTCATTCGGGTAATGTTTCTCTAAGAAGCTGCGATCTCTGCGTACCGTTACCGAGTCTATTAGTGGGAATAGGCGTGCCTCAGAGATTGCTTCGGGGTCATTGGCACCTACTTCTAGAAAATATTTTCTCAGGCTTTTAATACGCAATGGTGGATTGGCAAAGGCTCCGTCATGTCGACCAAAGAGAAGGAAAAGGCTATGCAAGTCCCACAAGGTGTTGTTTACGGGAGTCGCGGTCAGCAGCACGAGGTCTTTGGGAACGCCTCCCATAAGTTTGTCCATCGCCTCATACCAGGTAGTATCCGGATTACGGAAGGCATGGGCTTCGTCCACCACAATGAGCCGGTAAGCATCTTTATCAATGTGAAGTACCCGCTTGGTTCCCTCTCTATCGGTAATGAGTTGGCGGTCTTTTGCTAGTTCCTGATATGACACCACCTGACCTGGGAGATTTGCGAGGTCGAGTCGCCGCTCCCATGTCCGGTCGCGTAGTTGGGCCGGTGAGATAATCAGCGTATGCACCCCTTTTTCTTTGGCATACTCCTGGATAAAAGCAATACCTATTTCTGTTTTGCCAGTGCCTACACCATCGGCATAGAGTACGCCGCGGTACTTTTCCAGAATACGGCGTGCCCGTTCGTAGCCATCACGCTGGAAGGCGGCTAGTGTACTCCCTGGGCGCGGTGTTTCAGGGGTCACTTCTTCAGGAAGCTCATCGCCATATAGTTCAAGGAGGGCACGGAGGAAAACTGTTTGCGGGTCAGTTTCAGGCAGCGGAGGCAACAACAGGTCAAGTAGCTCTGCTTTGAATTCTATGGCTTCGACCCACAGACCGTTGTACCAGTCTAGGGCCATATGCACGACATTAGGCTGGTAGTGAACAAGTCCTAATTCAAGATTGGAAGTCATTCCCGCGGATGTAAGGTTGGCTGAAGAGACCAGTGCCGTTCCCTGCCCCTTAAGTTGACCTTGGTCATTCAATTCTCCAAGTAGATAGGCTTTGCCGTGCAAGAAGCGCTGGGTATATCGCTTTACCTGGGTGGACTCTAACCTCAATAAGGTTGCCACCCGTTCCAGCATCGCCCGGCGTAAAGGTGGAAAACTTTGGAAATCACGTTCCTTGCGAAGTACCTTTAAAGATTCCTCAAACTGGTCGCGTACCTGCGGTTCAGACTCTAGTTCTCGCTCCCCGTACATCAAGCCAGGCGGCGGTGCTGCCCCTAGGAGCAACCGTAGTGGGCGTGGAGACGTCTCAAGTAACCTTGCTAGAGTGTCCAACCCTCCCAACCCTACAAAGCCTGTATCGACAGAGAAGGGGCCAGGGTAAGTGGCACCTAGCCAGTTTAAAGCATCCTTGTGAGAGCCGTATTCATTATTATCTACCAGTTCATAAGGGCCACTAGGCATTAGCGTGCCTCCTTGCGGAACTTCTCTAATACCCGTTCCCGGTAGGCGGTCGCCACCGCCCGTTCCGTAAAATCACTAAAAATGGTATATAAGTCTGTTTCATCCAGGCCATAAGCGCGGGCAACGAGTGCATCTATCTCCGCCCGGACTGAATCACGGTTTTCTTTTAATGGCCCGATTTCTACACCTGATGCTTTAGCAAACTCAGTAAAGCGTTCATCAACGCAAGAAAGCCTAGCCGCCAGCTTCCCGATGCGTTCCCATGGTGTATTTTCAACAGTTGGGAAGCAGAGCATATCAAGGATGAAGAAGTTAACATTTGTCTCAACGATGCGCCGTGCTTGCCAATCGAAAGGCAGAGAATTCATTAAACCAAGAACAAACATCTGAGCGACTATGGTACCAGATGAGAATACCAGATATGGAGCCTTGTTTGTGAGTCCAGTCTCCGGTGGTATAAGGCAAGCAATAACTGTCCGTGCATTGGTACGGTTGGTAACATCACGAAAAGCAATGCGAGCATTATGCAGGGGCAGAGTCTTCTTATCTTTGAGCACAATCGAGGAGAAGTACCTACGAAACTGGCTTCTTGTTGACTGGCGCTTCTGCTGTAAATATATTTCCAGTTCACTTAGCCTTGCATACCCTGCTGGTTCCTCCCCGTGGGGGGCATACTGGTCAAAGGAACGTCCTTTCCAGACAGGAAGACCTTGTTTGTGGCTGAATAACTTCTTATTATGTGTTTCATGCAGTTCGGCAATAGGGATAACTTTCCAGATATTTGGATAACCGTAGTCAAATCGTGGTCCTTTTCTGAGCTTGGCGAATACGTTGGCTGCTGCCTTTGAAGGCAGAAGAGGGACTTCCCATGAGGGCTCTTTTATAGGGTCGTCCGCAGGACTTGGCGTCCACTCTCTTAAAGTCGTCAGGGGCACCCCTACTCCAGGGCTTTGAGAAGCTTTTAAAAACTCTTCCAGACTAGTTGAGGGGCCAGTCTGGTGCATTTCAGCATCTGCTGCTTTTACCCGTTCGGAAGAAACTAGCGAAATAGTGTACCTTGGCTCCATATTGAAAGCCCATCTTCCTGAGTTCAATAAAAAGTCGATTCTCTTTACGGTACAGTCCTTGAATAGCCACCTCCTGAAGCCCCTTGCACCATCTACTAGGAAGGCACTTCGTGGTAAAACGACTCCTAGATACCCCTTTTCACGGGTTAGGTGACCATAACGTTCACAAAAAAGTTTATAAAGGTCTGGGTCGCCAGCGCCTTGTAGAATATACCCCCCAATAGGCCCAAAGAATTGCCGCTGGGAAGCCAAATCGCTGCTACGCTGCTCAAATTCCCTTTTAATTTCGGGGTAAAGCCTATCGAGTTCTTGAATGCGAGCTTGACGGTTAGCCTCATGAGTAATTCCTCTCAGCCCTGGGTTATAAAGTGCATAGAACCCCAGCTTTTCGATTGTCAATTCATTCCACGGGGGATTACCAATAACCACGTCAAAGCCGGGATTATCCCTCATAAATACATTGGGGAATACCAATGGCCAATGGAGGAAACGGCGGCGTTCTGCTTCTTGGTTGGCGGCTTTTACCAAACGTGTCGTTCCACCATTAAAGTCACCATCAATTATCTTCTGTATATCGCCAGTCTCAAGTGGATGACGGGCGCCGATAACTCCCAGAGGTTCCGCGCACCATAAGTTAAGACAGCGGGCAATACCTTCGGTGGACTGTTGAAGTTCGCGCTCTTTCTCCCTGGATATCGTCACTTCTTCCGGAGTGCGGTCGCCCACTTCAGACAGCGCCTTGGCAATATCCTTGGCTCGTTGGAAAGCCAAGGTAATTGGGGAGCCCGGATTATTAGCACCAAAGAGTGGATTTGAGGCGTACAATGCATTCATGTCTGCGATACCAATAAGGGCATCTCCAACCTTTAGATTGCTGCCCAGGTAGGAAAGAGATAGTCCGGGCACAAAGCTGGTGAGCCAGAGAGATATATTAGCCACCTCAACTGCCATCGGTGAGAGGTCAACACCATAGATACAACGCTTTAAAATCAGGCGGCGTAAAAGCTGGCTATCTTCATAAATACGACCGGTGCCACCCTCCGAATCTCCTTTGAGAGAATCCAGTAGTTGCCTTATTGCCGGTAACGGGTGTTCAGCCAGAAAGAGTACAATGCGGTCGGCCATTACGTCCAAAGCCGCTGTCAGGAAGTGAGCGCTACCCATGGCTGGGTCAACAACATTGAAATCGAGCATCCTATAAGCAGCCTTGATTGGGTCAGTACTGGCAATTTCAGCTATTTGTTTAAGATGTTCATCCAATGCTGGCTCCAGAGAATACTTGATAAGGTGACGCACAAATTCATGACGAGTGTAATATACGCCCGCTGCTTTACGACCGCCGCTCTCTGTCTGATAAAATAATTGATACTGCTGGACTTCTATTGCCTCACCGGCGTGTGCAGGTAAGTAACGGTCAGTACGTGTGTCATATTTTAAGTTTTCCATTGCGCTTGTCAACTTTAATCCAAGTAATCCTTCATAGATAGCGCCCAAATGACCTATCTCCAGCCCAGCATAGTCCAAACCAGGAGAGTCCGGTTCATCGGTGGCGTATGCAATGACCGCCAGTGCTGGAGCGACAAAATTATCAGTAATTTGGGCACGTTCTAGAAGTTCGCTACCAGGGAAACCACTAGCAGCAAATAGGCTGCCGTTATAAGCAGATACTCCTGTGGCTTTGTTACCTGTTCTAACCATACGAACTAGAGTAGTTAATCTATCCCAAAATTGAGTAGAGCGCCTATCCAAGCGCGCTAAGTCACGGCGAGCCGATGCTGCTAATTCCGTTGCTCCATAAGGCTTGTAAGCAGCTGAATCAACCGGTAGGAACGCAGCGGCTTCTGCGTAGAGGATAAATATAAAACGGAATACAAACGTTAGCGCAGCTGACTCAATATCTCGTAATAACTCTGGTTTGCTTAGGTCGGCACCTTCCTGGGAATGTAGCCATTCACCAAGTCCACGTGCGATATTTGGTAAAGCTTCATCACGAAGACGGCGTTCTATTCCCTCACGTAGTTGCTCCCCATAGTCTAATGATTCTTTTATCCATTTGTGGAGTTGGCCTTCTCTTTTTAAAGAGTCCGGCGCGAGCAGCCCTGCATAACCAATATCTTCAGTACCTAATCTCTTAATGTCTATTTCCAGATAACGACCTGAGGCAGCACCAACGGGTGGATTATTCCTAAAAAGGCGGAACCGCTGGGGAGTCGCTAGAATGCCCCAACTAGTACCGTAATGCTCGCATTCTGCTAGTACCGCACCTTCGGGGAGAGTTCCCTGGTCTGAAGCATGGCTAAACATCGAAGGGTCAGAGTACGCATGGAGTACCGCAACTGGCTCTTCCTTATACCGCAGAAGATAACCTGTGCTTGTCGTCTCCAGCTGATAGCCCAGCGATTTAATGTTTTCCTGCCAGCCACGTTTGGGACTAACACTCGTGGAGGATGAAGTTAAAAAAGCCCAGTTTTCAGGTCTACGTAATCGTTCCTGGACAAAGTGCTTTGTTAATAACCCTCTCAGGCCTACACCTGGGATACCTGACTCGTCAAGACGCAAAAACTCTGATGCTAAAACAGCAGCCGCTTGGCGCCGTGGCAAAGCACGATATTCTTCTATTAGCTCCAACATGGTTTCGAGCGGAATGGTTCGTACTGGAGTTTGGGGGTCTTGTGGCCCTAAGACACGCACCTTGTCCGGTTGCTCGGATGTTGAAATTACAATAACAGGCTGGGCACCGCCTTTTGACCTAGCGTGCCATACTGTCCGAAGGTCACTATCCCTACGACGTTCTGGAATCCATACTAAATCAAAGCTTTGAAGAGGCCATACTGTGGCTGCTGTTCCTTGGTCGGGTTGCCAAGTTGTTCCCGGCCCTAACTTGGATTGTATTTGTGATATAACTAAATGTTGCTCAGTCACCCTATCCCCCGGAACAACTTATGTATTATGTCATTTCTTGCCCATATCATAATACTCATAGGCGCAGTGGTCAAATAATCGGTAATAAATCGTCATAATACCCATAGTGTAGTTACGTTGAAATAGTATCGAATCCGAAGAAGACAGATAGCTTCAGCTTTGCGGGACAATTTTCATTCCAAACGTGAAAATTGTCCGCAGATTTACACTCAAGAAAAGAGGGCGTAAGATTAAAGCATGGTAATAAAAAAGGAAACATATTTGAGTTATCTCAAAGCAGCTGAGCCACGCTTTCTTGAGAAGGTAAATAAACAAGGGCAATTAAAACGCGCTATGACCAGTAGATGTTGGGAGTGGCAAGGTGCAACTGATGGATATTATGGGCAGTTCACTGTAACCGTAAAGGGTAAACAACTCGTGAGGTACGCTCACGTTTTTGCATGGTCAATTAAAGGCGGGCCGCTTCCAACTCGGAGTTTTCAACTTCACCATCTTTGTGCCAACAAATTATGCGTTAATCCAACCCATATGGTTATGGTATCCCAATCCGGTCATTCGAGACTTCATACCTTCATTTTGATTGCTATATGCCGTAATAGACATGTATTTGATGAAGATAATCCTTTGATTGATAGCAAAGGCTATAGACGTTGTCGTGAATGTGCTCGTGAAGCTAAGCTTCATTCCAAAGGAAAATGGAGGAAAAAGTATGTCAAGAAAAGCAAAAGCTAGGTTACTTTATTCGACAATAAGCTCTAGTGAACGGGTGTCCGAATTGGGGGCCGCAGGTGCACTTATTTACACTTGGCTATTGACTCATTGTGACGACCAGGGTCGTTATGCTGGCAGCGCTAAAAAGGTAAAGGCCGAGGTCGTGCCCCTGATTGACGACATAGTTTCTAAGGATATAGAGACGGCACTAGTGGCAATGG
>Ga0187870_1001765_pt1 | contig 18939 bp, 12 predicted proteins | sample June2016WEW_13_1_3_FD_132974 | JGI IMG/M metagenome (GOLD analysis project Ga0187870, IMG submission 132974) | Peatland microbial communities from SPRUCE experiment site at the Marcell Experimental Forest, Minnesota, USA - June2016WEW_13_150 | ecosystem: Environmental > Terrestrial > Soil >... | reverse complement strand
GGCGGCTGTTAATGCCCAGCGCCTCATGATAGTACTTCTTCCTGCTGCCGTGCACTCTCAGCATGCGGGCACGCTCGGCGATCTCCCGGTCGTTGGTCACCACCATACCTCCATCCCCGAAGCAGCCCAGGTTCTTGGTGGGGAAGAAGCTGATGCAGCCGGCATCGCCGATGCCGGCTACCGGCCTTTCCTTATAGGTGGCGCCCAGGGCCTGGGCGGCATCCTCGACCACCTTCAGGTTGTGTGCGCTGGCTAGCGCATGCAGCCGGTCCATCTCTGCGGACTGGCCGTAGAGGTGTACGGGCAGGATCGCCTTGGTGCGGGGAGTGATCTTAGCTGCGACCTGATCCGGGTCCAGGTTGTAGGTCTGCCCGTCGATGTCGGCAAAGACCGTTGTTGCCCCGGTGCGGGCGATGGAGCCGGCGGTGGCGAAGAAGGTGAAGGGCGTGGTGATCACCTCGTCTCCGGCACCGACACCGCAGGCCAGGAGTGCGAGGTAGAGGGCATCGCTGCCATTGCCCACGCCGACACCATACTGTACACCGCATAGGCTGGCGATCTCCTCCTCCAGGGACTTCACGTTCTCGCCCAGGATAAACTGGCTGCTGGTGACAACCTTTTCTATAGCGCAATCTATTTCCTGCTTCAGGATGGCGTTCTGGCGTTTCAGGTCAAAGCCGGGAACCGGAGCCGGCGCGGCTTTATCCTGCCCGGAGCCATCCGGGCGGGTAAAGATCAGTTCGTCTTCCGGAACCGGCCTGACGACCCTGGCCGGGGTGCCCATCACCAGTTGATAGGGCGGCACATCTTTGGTGACAATGCTCCCGGTAGCCACGAAGGACTCCTCGCCAATGGTGACCCCGGGCAGGAGGTGGGAGCCTCCCCCGACGCGGCAGCCCCTTTCAAAAACGGCGCCGGCTCGGCTGGCAAAGCGTTTCTCCGTCCGGCCCATGTAGTTGTCGTTGGTGGTGGTGACCATGGGCGCTACGAAGACATGGTCGGCCAGTTTGCAGTAGGCTGTAATGTAGGCGCCGGTCTGGGCCTTGCTGTAGTCGCCGATCTCCACGTTGTTCTCCACGGTGACGCCGCGCCCGACCAGGACGTGGGAGCCCAGGGAGCACTTCTCCCTGACGGCGGCACAGTCGCCGAAGAAACAGGAATCTCCGATGGTGGTGCCCCGGTATAGGACGACGTAGCTGCCTAAAATACAGTTCTCCCCGATAACCAGGGGGGACAGTTCCTCTGCAGCCACAGTGCTGGTAGCGGCAGGTGTGGGAGGGCGCCCCACCACGCACCCGTCGCCAATCCTGGTGTTGGCGCCGATAATCGTGCCGGCATGGATGATCACGTGGTGACCTAGCTGTACGCCATGTTCCAGTTCGACTCCGTCCTCGACCACGCAGAAGTTGCCAAACATACAGCCAGGGCCGACCCTGGCCCCGGGATGGATAATTGAGGTTTCCAAAATTAGCTCTCTCCCATCATTATAAAAATAAGGCTATCCAACTGTTCTTCCGGCAACATCAAGGTGCACTATAATAACCCTAAATCTTCACGATTTTCTCCCTATGCAGTTTGACCGCCTTGGTGGCGTTCCTGGCATCAACCACCACCCTCGCCTGTTTCACCACCAAGCCGTAGTCGACGCTGCTGTGATCTGTCAGGATCAGCACGCAATCGGCTGCCTTAAGCTCCTGCTCCGTCAGGGGGGTGCCCTTGAGATCCCAGGTGAAAGGGGCGTGCGGTCTCAATTCCGGAACAAATGGATCATAATAGGAGATCTGTGCGCCCTCTTTTAAAAGGAGGTCGATCACCTTCAGAGCCGGCGATTCCCTGATGTCATTGATATCTTTTTTATAGGTGACACCCAGCACGAATACCTTGGCGCCTCTTAGGCATTTACCGGCATTGTTCAGGGCGTGCCCTACCTTGCCGACTACGTGATAGGATGCCTCGATGTTGATCTCGCCGGCCAATTCGATAAAACGGGTGTGAAAATCATACTGGCGGGCCTTCCAGGTAAGGTAGAAAGGATCGATCGGAATACAATGTCCGCCCACGCCAGGCCCGGGGTAAAAGGTCTGGATGCCGAACGGCTTGGTGGCTGCTGCATCGATTACCTCCCAGACATCGAGTCCCATCCGGTCGCACAGGAACATGAACTCGTTAACCAGGGCAATGTTGACGGCACGGTAGGTGTTTTCAAACACCTTTGTCAGTTCCGCTACCGCCGGACTGGAGACGGGCACCACGTTCTGAATCGTTTGCGAGTAAAAGGTCAGCGCCACATCGAGACAGGCCGGCGTGACCCCGCCAACCACTTTTGAGGTATTCTTCGTGGTATAGCGCTGGTTGCCCGGATCGACCCGCTCAGGAGAGAAAGCCAGGAAGAAATCCTCTCCAACCCTGAGACCGCTTTGCTGCAGCAGGGGCAGGATGACCTCCTCGGTAGTTCCCGGATAAGTAGTGCTCTCTAGAGTCACCAGTTGCCCTTTGTGCAACCGTGGCGCTATCTCATTGGTGACGCTGAGTATGTACGATATATCAGGATCGCGGTTCAACGTCAGCGGCGTTGGCACGCAGATGACTATTATATCCGCCTCATTCAAACAATCGAACTGATAGCTGGCAGAGAGCTTTTCATTCTTTACCAGATCATAAAGTTCTGCATCATTGACGTCACCAACATAGTTCTCGCCACGATTGATCTGTTCCACGCGGGCGCGGTTCTGATCTATGCCAAGCACCTTAAAACCAACCTTGCCCTTTTCAACAGCGAGCGGTAACCCCACATAACCAAGGCCTACCACTGAAATAACAGCAGTTTTATTAATTATTTTTTGCTTTAAAATTGTAGCCGTATTTGTAGTCAAACTTCCTCTGATCATAATTGCTCCTTTCACTATTTGGCAATAGAACTACAGCCAGAAGAGGCTATCTTTAGATTCAATGACAGACAATAAAGCAAGAGCTTAAGAAAGAGCTTTTTTCCTGCTGCAATTATTGCTGAAGATATATTTTGAGAATATCGCCGGCATTTGTTAATAAAGCACCTTTCTGCATTGCGAAAGCTAAAATATTCTCATAGATGTTTGTCCACCCCGGATAGCTATCCGGATCAAAAAAAGAATTATGCCAGAGGAGCACCATGACGCCCCCGTATTTTTTTACAGTATTCATATAACTATCAACTACAGATAATCCTTCTTGCGGAGAATAATTTCTATAGCCCGATAAGGTTCCATCCATGATAGTCAAAGGAATCTCCCATATATTGAGAATGCGATTTTCAATAAGGTCAAAGGGCTGAAACGGATGGCAAATCCCTGCCCGGAAGCCTTCGTGGTCAGCAAAACAAAGTGTCGTATCGTAAGCAATGCCACACTTTTCCTGTATGCGCCATGTATCCGGCGTCTTCCATCGTAAAAAATGTTGGCGGCAACCAGGACTGTTTACATTTAAGGTTTTTGTAAATATGTCTTTCTGCTTCTTAAAAATATCTGAATTATTATAGCTGTAGTAACCCGGGTGTAGGCCTAACTCTGCGTTAGCTGCTTTTAGTTTTTCTATTATCTGCAGGGTATTTTTATTATTTAGCTGGTACCCTCCACTATAATCTGTTTCTGCCATAAAATAAAAGGATGAAGATGCCCCATATTTATTTTCCAAAGACAGAATCTGGTCAAAGGTATCATAGGGGTCATTCTTTATATGTTTAGCTATTTTTACATAGTCTATGAAGCTAGAAATAGCCTTACTAGGCTTGCGTCGTTTTAGAGCAAAGCTGCCAATTGTTAGTATTTCATTCATTAAAGTGTATTTCCGTAGCGCATCCACATCGTGCGTAAGGCAGGTCGCAAAATCCCTACCGTTCCATAGACGTTGCCTTTGCAAGTGCGGATAAAACACTTTGATGCAGTTCCAGAGGAGTTCAAAATATTCGTTGACAATTGGCCTGGCAAGAAAACTCTCTTTGTATGCTATGCTGGCGGTGGCCGAGAAACGCTCATGCTGATCAAGTATTTCTGTGCTATCATTGACTACTTCTTCATAGCGAGTAAGCATGAAAAACGAAGAGGCAATGATGTCTATGTTGGTTAATATTTTCTTATCCTTGCTACATACAAACGGTTCCTTAGTCTCGGACCTGCTAAGATAGATGATAGGCAGATCATTGTAGCGTTGAAGCTGGGTTTGTGGGACTGAGCTATTTGTCAGGTACCCTTCGTTAAAAAAGGCTGATTCGTAAATATGGATATGATCTCCCAGCCAGTGAGGAATGTTAGTACCATAAGATATCAGAAGAGCATTATTATCAGATTCTGCGAGTGTTTGATAGGAATGAATCGAATATAGGACGCGGTAGATTTGCGAAAACGTCTTAACTATATAACTATATTGGTTAACTATATTGATATTTTGGAATGAAAAAGTGATCATTATAATCAACCCTTAAATTGACATAAATATCTTTAATTCTTTTATAGTAAAGTTAATTAAAGCTCTTATTCCAATTGGCCAATCACCTGCGTTGAATTCAGCAATAATCACTTTAGATGAACGAAATTCTTCATACCATTGCTTCAGTGTTTTACTCCAATACGGGTAATCATTTTTATATGATATTAAACTATTTTTCAGATCATCAAGGACTTTCATATACTTTACCGAACCGTTTCCAAGAACAGAACGTATATATTTTACCTGTTTACCTGTCAAATCCGAGTATGCAATAAATGGTAGATTTACTCCACAACCTGATGTTATTCCGATCCATGACCATGAACGCGGATTGATTTCGATGAGCCTAAACTCTCCTGTATTTGAATCCTTTTTATATTCAAATTCAGCGATTCCTGTGTATTTTATATCATTCACTATTCTATAGGAATTATTTATAACGTAATCAGGTAAGTTATAATTTTCACCTACTATACAATCTCCAGAATCAGCGGGATAGCCTCGCACCTTGTGTCCAGTAAACAAGCCTAGAATGTTTGATTTAGAGTCGGCATATATGCCGACTGTATACATGTTATCTGACATCCCTGGAATATATTCTTGGAAAATAAGATATGGCAGATATCTTTTTTCACTATTTATAAAGTAATCCATTTCATTTTTATTTCTTATTATAATATAACGCAATCTATCTAAGTTTTCACAAAGACTTTCCGTGTTTTCATTTGAGGATGTTCTTCTGTATTTTGGTTTTGCTACTATAGGAAAATCTTCAGCTGATATATTAGACAAATCTGCAGTAGAATATATTTGTGGTGTTAAATAGTCGTTCTCTTTGCCCATTTTATAAAATAATTCCTTATCAATAACGGTATTTACGGTCTCCCAATCGGCAACACATGGAATTGCAACTTCTACAAGCTTCTCTTTATGCTTTGATAGCGCAATTGCCCAATGGTCATTTGTGGGGAACAAAACAGGCGGCTCTTTTTCCTTAGAACAAATATTATATAAATATTCTATAAATATATTTTCTTCATTCATCGGATTAGGGCATTTTTGATATCTAGCATATTTTGAAAATGTTCCTATAGATCGAACTGTATCCATAGCAATACATTCGATACCGTTTTGGCCTAGTTCCTGAATAATGCTAAGCCCATTATAATGGCAGTTAAATATTATGGCCTTTCGGGTTATTGAAGACATAATAGATTTATATCCCTTTCTAGCTTATAAATGAAGAATTATCAAAGCTTAATTCAAATTTTTTAAATTCCGGACTTTAGACAAAGATTACTTGCTAAATATCTGAATCTGTTAATCAACACAACATAAATATTTGTAATATTTATTTATGCCATTCTTGTATATAAAGCATGGAGTTCAAGGCGTCTACGTGCAAATTATGGATACGCTTTATTAATGCCAAAAAATCTTGTTCAGATTTAGCATATCTACCCCACCACGCTAGCGGATTATTTTTATATTCATCTATAATATTACGTGTAGTTACATGATTCATTATTTGACTTAATTTTCTTTTTAACGATTGATTAATATATGGTGCTAAAAGATTTATTAATCGCTGTTTATACGTTAGGTTCAACTCATCTTTTGGTAATGTGAATCCTGTTAGGGTGTAAAAAAGATTATCAACAAAAAGCTTATACATAACCTGATTAATCCTGAATTCCAAGGGTACAGTGCTCCAGAACTGCATATATTCGTGATCCCAAAATGGTAGCCACCATTGATAATTCCAAAATTCGTATACTCTTAAAGCATTAATAATAAATTTTGCTTGGCGTTCTGCAATATCCCATGATTCAAAAGCGCTGGCATTGTCAGGATATTTGTTCAAGGAGCCCAGTGACATCAATATACGTTTTTCGAAAATAGGCGATAACTCCTTGGACCGTTTAGACCAATCGCGTAAGGAAAAATGGTAGCGGAGTATGCTATTAATTGCATGCGCTTGGTTGATTGGATTATTTTTATAAACTTGTGGTACAGATGAACTTCTACTTCCTGCTGGAAGATCCGCCGAATGTCCTGGAACAAAAATACTATCATCCGGAATAAGTCTTTCATTTTTCAGGTACCACACTGCTGGCCAATCCTGGTTATGAGGAATTGAAGATAGTCCACTCGAAAAGCGCCAATAACTCTTTCGTTCCTCTGAATTAAACCACCTGTACCAATCCTCATTACTATACGGCACGAACTCCCATCTTAAACTCAAGCTTTCAGCCACCGTTCGGCTAACATCCGATTCCTTATTTCCAGGTCGGCCATAGGAAAAAGTAATTACATTATCGTATTTTAGGCGCTTCAACATAAGCACAATAAGCCTGGAGTCATGTCCTCCACTTAATGGAACTACAATGGTTCTACCATCTGCTAATTGTATTAGACGATTGAAAATCCTGAAAAGAATATGATCATGTTCCTCCATCAGATTTTCCATGCTTTTATATGTTTCATATTCATGTATAAAGCAGTAATAGCGTATTGTTTTTATGCTTAAGCTTTTTCTATCATCCTGCACGATTAAGGCCTCGCCGGCCTGTAATTGTTTAACGCCGGGAAAGAGAGTGTCAGGTCCGGTTACGTAGCCGGTTAAAAGAAATTCTTCACGAGCCAGAGGGCCCATCTCAGCGTCTCCCACCTGCTGACGGACCCATTCCGCGCTGTCGCTAAGAAAGAAATCCGGGCCTTTTTGTCCATAGAAGATGGGAATACTGCGTACCCTGTCGACGGCTGCGAAGAGTTGTTGATCATTATGCTTAATCAGAGCGTAATACCCGTTTAAGTGATTCAGAATATCTATGAAATGTTCTTCTAATTCCAATGAGTCGATTAGCTGAAGCAAGTTTCCATCCTTAGTTAGATTGCCCTGATAAAATGCTTCACCGGTAACAACGCAGTTAAATGCCTGTGTGTAGTTTCTATACTGGTTGTATTGAAGTGATATATGGATCACATCAATGTACCCCTCTTCTTAATACTATATCCCTGTACTATTAGAAAGATAATTCCTGCACCGATTCCGGCCATTACAAAGGCCAGTGAATTATTCGAACTGTACCAGATAATCATTGGAAGCAACGCATAAGGTAATCCAAGGATTACCTGTCTCATAATTACAGCATATACCTTCGATGCAGGGACAGCGGTCAAATGCAATATATAAATGCAGTTAAAGATCCACAGTATAGCACCGGTTATTCCGAATAGAGCTATTGTAAAGAGAGCACTTCCTTTAATTCCGCCAATAATAAGAACTAAGAGTCGGGAGCTGATCATAAAAATGTTGACGACGAGCCCATCCTTCTGCCTTTCCATCACTACATACAGATTAGATAACGGTGATGATATAAAAACAAATAGCAACCACAAACTGATCCAACGTACATATTCCCCGGCCATCCACCACCGTGTCCCAAATACTACAGCAAAAAGATGCGGAGCAACTACAGTAATCAGTAATATTGGTACAAACCCTATTGCCAATAGGCGCTGAAACATCTCCAGAGTCAGGCGGTCTAAACTTCCGATACGCCTTGCTTCGGTAGCTCGGGGAAAGAACACCTGAGCAACGGACCCGCCTACAAGGTTCATGGGCATGGACATTACGGTGTTTCCCAAAGCATAATAACCTACTACCGTCGGATTGAAATAATATCCTAACAGCAACACTGGCAGCATGGTTGATGTAGTGTTCAATAGGCCTGACCATGATGAATAAATGGGAAATTCTTTGTAGCGGATAAACATCCGCTTCATATCTTCTCTATTTATATATGATTTTATTATATTTCCTTCATCTCTAAAAATTTGCCCGGCCAACTGTCCGGTAGCTGTTAGCAATCCTATTATACTCCCACTAATTAACCCCCCCATGCCGGGGTGAAAGGCAACTCCTGCGCCAAGTTGTGCAGATGCTGTAACTGCGCTCTGAGTTATCGTTCGTGCCGCCAGACGCGCGAACTGTTTACGCCGAGTACTCCAATAGTTAAGCGCCTGGAACAGTCCTGCTTCAAGTAAGCTGAGGGGCATAAGCCATAGCCATTGTGCTAGTTTTGGTGCACCAAGAAGTTTGGCTGTAGGGATGCGAAATAACGCAACCAACACAAGGGTCAAGACCGCCATGCCAAAACATATTATAATGGAAAGAGCAAGCAGATTCGCTGCATCTTCATCATTTTCGGGCAATACAATAGCGTATTGATAGCACCAGCATGCTACCACGGTATTAATACCTAATAAAGACGCATAAAGAGCTGCTATCCCGTAATCCGCCGGTCCATATAGTCTCGTTAGGATCGGCGATATAAGCACTAACAGAGCTTGAGCAAATATTGTGCCCGTCATCAGTGTCACAACATTACGGGCAAAACTACCTGCCGGCAGTTTACCGGCTAAAGCTTCTATGAATTCCTTTATCTTTAATGGATGGGTAAGGTGTTTTTTTGCTTTACATTCCTGTTCATCAGCAAGATCTATTTCAATCAATCTCCTTACAATGCATTCTTTCTTTATATACTTCCAGCTTCATATTAAGTTAAAATAAACCATGTTTAAATATTAGAAGAGATTCTTACGCATTCATAATGATATACAAATATTATGTTATTTTTAATATAAACGACTTTTTATTATATCAAATAAGTCTGTTGTTCCATTTGAATATATAAAATTATTATTACTCAAATTATTATATAAATTAATTTTATCTAAATCATCTTTTGTATATTCTACACTTACACCCATAAAACCTTGAATTCCTGTTATGAATTCTATTTGTCCTCGTTCATTAAGAGATTCTTGTCTAAATAAAAAATAGTTATCTTTAGCACTATCTAACGCATTATATGACATAATATTAGGGAAAACATTTTGGTAATTATTGGCGGATAAATATCTATATGAACAATAATCAGTAAATATATTTTCATTTAATTTATCAATGCAAAAATCTAAACCCGCTATTTCACTATTTAAAAAATATATACGATCTGTTGGAGGAAAAAGGTTGCTTAAATAAAGATCAGTTGAATCTGCAATCTTTAAAGTAGATACTAAGATATAAATAAATATTACTATAATAACAATTGAATGTTGTGCTATTCTTAATATTTTATTATTAACCTTCAAACATAGTATTGTAATAATTCCAACACCAGCAGCGGTTTTAAGAAATATCGATAATAGGAATGGGAATCTATATGATAACAGTAATGATGTTAAGTATGTTGCCGGACCAGGTAATATAAACGGTAATGCCAAAAATGAAATTATAGCACATTGCACCATTAAAACATTATTTCTATTTTTATATCCTTTTATTAGTAGAGCAATAATACCGATCAATATAAAGAAAACAAGTATTGATGAATCCAAATTATATAAATAAATTTTGTATATAGCAATATATTGAGACATTACTGGAACATTCACAGCATTAGTTGTTGATTTGATCGTTGTAATTATATTATCAAAAAAAGGTCCCGCTGTATATATCCAATACCCTAAAAAACAAACAACAAACAGGATCGGGAAATAATAACTAATTGTTCTATTTTCTAGATATATCAACCATTCAATAATAATTAGTGCCAATATTATTATAGTCTCCTGTACTAATGATACTTGGTGCAAATATACAAAAGTTAAAATTAAGCCAATAGATAAAATATTATATCTTATATCCTTTGACTTTTTTGAAATTAGCAAAAATAGTAAAACATAAAAAAGAATATCAGACATAATTTGTGGCACTACACTAGTTCCAGCAAATATGGTTTCATAACTAATACTATACATTAAAGTTATAAGCAATGAGGATCTTTTGTTTAATGTAATCCTATATGATAATAAATAAATAAAATAAACTGAAGATAAGAAACTTAACCCAGTGACAATAAAGAAATTAGATCTCAAAGACATATTAATTAATATTTGACCAATTGCAATAAATATATGGTATAAAGGAAAATATTTGTAATATTGGTATCCATTCATTGTTGGCGAGATAATATGATGAAAATTTATTATCCCATTTATTATACTTGTATGAAACATCATGTCTGTACCACCAAAATAATAAGGAAGCCGCATCGTTTGATTAAATATTAGATTTACTAATAAAAGAATAATTTTATAAAGTATATCTTTTTCATTGCATTGTGTATGCATTATTTCTATAAAAATAAGTATGGCTAAAATTGTTATGATAAAGAAATATATAACTGTGATAGATGTATATATTATACATAAAGATATACTTAATATATACAAAAATAAAAACATTAAATTATAAATATATTTATTATATTTGAATATGTAATTATAATTATTTGAATCCAAAATATCAATCGATAATAGCTTTTGTCTATATAACAAAATAAATATTGAACTTAGTGTTATCGGTATTAATAAATACAGTCCCTTAATTAAAAAATCAGCCCTATGAAGAATTGTAGCTAAAAATAATAAGCCAATAATCGGAATTACAAAACATACCAAAGGTAATATTTTGATTACCATTATTAAGAATTTTTTCTCTCTATCCATTATGCACCTCAAAGCCTTATATCTTCTATATATGAATAGACGGTTCTTTTACACCTATTTCCTTGCATTAACTATACTATCAAATATACTAGAAAACTTTTTCGCCATTTCTTTGTGGCTGTATTTATCTATCATAGAAGGTAACCCCTTATATGATACTAAACCATTAGCCTTATATTCAGCGTAAATATTCACTAAATATTTTTCTATTTCTTCAATTGAATTTAAATGAACGCCAGCTTTTGTTTCTACTAACAGATCTTCAACAACTCCTCCACTCCCTCCTATTGACAGGATAGGTCTTCCTGCTGATAAATATTCAAATATCTTCCCAGTATAAATCCCTGATGCGGATGGGTCATTCCAATTTAGAAATAATAATACTTGTGCTTCCCTCTGTTTCATTAACGATAACTCTCTGTTTACAAGTCCTCTATAAAATACTATGTTTTCTAAATTATGCTTTATTATCTCTCTTTCAAGCCATTCTGAATGTTCTCCATAAAATTCAATCATAAAATCATTAAGCTGAATTAGCATTTTGTCTAATAAATATTTTAATGCTTTAAATAATAGTTCAGGGTCCTGTTTGTTAAAATTTACAGTTCCAGTATATACAATTAGTAACTTATCTTTTCGTGGATTTGGCTCGGCTACTTTTTCAGGATCAAAGCCGTTCTTTATTACATATATTTCCTTTTCCTTAAAGCATGCCTTTAATTTATCTGCTAGAGGCTGAGAAACAGTCACCAATTTAGTTGCATTTGACAATACTTTTCTTTCTAGCCTCTTCTCGAGTAGTTCTCTTATTGGACCATATTTCTTAAATTTATTAGCTTGAATAACTTTGTATTGAGTCCATAAATCTCGATAATCTGCAACCCATGGTATGTTAAACTCTTTACTTAACTTATTAGCCACCATATGAGCATTTGCAGGAGGGTATGTACTTAATATTAAGTCATAATTATTATTTGACAATATTCTTGTACCTTCATCAAGTGCATATTTAAACCATCCTGCATTTACATCAGGATACATAAATATATCTTCCCACAAGAACAAGAGATAGTCTATTAAAGTTTTTTTATCTTTATATTCTTGTAAGTTAAGTTTGTTTCTTACATTTTCATTATTTTTTAATTTTAAAATATTCCGCCATTTATCAAATATATCATCATATTTAGTATCGTATATTTGATATCTTTCATAATCTAGGCTATTTGTAATCTCTTCCGATCTTGCTGTTAGTATAGTCGCGTCCCAGCCATAATATTTTAAGTATTTTGCTAATGCTCTGGCTCTAATTGATCCAATCTTTTTTTGATCAAGAAAACGGTAGGAAATAATAAGTACATTTTTCAACTTACATTCCTCCAATAATTATTTTAAAATTGATATATACTGTTCTAATAATTCAGCCGCCTTTTTCCATGTATAGTTTTGAATATATTTATTTCCGTTATATGCGATCTCTTCACATAATTGTTTATTGTTAATAAGTCTATGAAGATTATTTGCAAGTCTCCTTGGATTGTTTACTGGCGATAGTAGGGCATTATATCCATCTATTGCATAATCTCTTACCCCTCTATTATCAGTAGATACAACTGCGCATCCACAGGCCATTGCTTCTGCTGACGGTAGACCCCATCCTTCTATAAGACTGGGACACAGATAGATCGAACTACCATTGTATATATATCGCACAAGCACATCCTGACGCGGTTCTCTGTAATAATCAATCCAGTCGGGTATTGCTTTGGATCTTGAGTAGATGCCAAACAATACCGCTTCTAAAACGCTATTATCCTTTTTTGCTAATTCTAAAGCAGCTATTCCATCCTGACAGCCTTTCCACGGATATTCCGAAAAGAGCATTGCCACTCGTTTAGGTCTATTCTCAATATTGTTTATAAGGCAATATTTATTAAAATCAATCCCGTTTGGTATATACTTAATCTCATATTCAGATACACCCAATTCCAACCCCTTTTCATAAAGCCATTTTGCTATCACTATTTTTTTTATAGGAGCACGCCAAGTCGCATTAACCCTATCTTCAGGCCCCATCCAAGTTTCATAACTTTGCAATAGATAATATTTCCTTCCTTTACATAAAGGATAAATTAGCACATATTCAGCGGTTTGCCATGATGTAGCAATTATAACATCTCCATCAGGTATATTATTTTTATTTAAATTAGATACATATTGTAAGTCAACTTTTGGATCTATATATTGCCAGGCTATGTTAGGCTTAAAAAATGTATCTCGAAGTTTTCCTGCCTTCATTCGCAAACATTCTTTTATATTAACGTTATTACAATTATTACCTAACCATCTGGCATGCATTACTCTTACTTTATGTTGCTTGGCAACTAAATGATTGGCGTATTCGTACACTATGCGAAATCCACCTACAGGATGCCAAGGGTAAAAGGGTAAGAGAAATGTTATTACCACTCTACTATCACTCCAATAAAAGTTAAAATATTGTTTTTATATATTATAACGATTAAAACAATCTCCAATATAGTTTAATAATATACTCAAGTATATTAATATTTATGCATATACTTGTAAATCCCACTACGGAGATTAAAATATATAAAATATATTTTTCGTTTATGCCTTTTATGAATATATTTTTAAAATAACATAATGCGTTGTTTTTACTACTAGTATCCAATAATTCTTTACTATAAGTAATATAAAATATTCCTTTCATATTTCTTTTCCTCTTTAATAAGCGTTTTTCTAATAGCTCAATAGGTAATCCAAGTTCATTTATTCTATCTTTATTAAATGACAAATATTCAAGACAATAATTTATAGTTTCCATTATAAATAATTCTAAATTTTTAAAAGTTATAGCATCATAATGCCGTCTCCAAAATCCTAGATTAGAATTCACATATTTAAACTTGCCTTGTAATGCTAACTCTAAAAATGTTGCTAAGTCGACTGATAACAATTTGCCAGACATTCTGAAGCCACCAATTTTTTCTAGAGCACTTTTTCGTATCATAACTGTGACTGCACGAGGAACTAAATCATCAAATATATCAAAAAGAATATTTCCAATAGGTTTATTATTTAAAATAGAACTTACTTCTCTTCTAATACCTTCTCTCATTATGCATCCATTGGTACGCTCATAATATAGTTTAAACCGTCCATGAGAAAATATAACCTCCGGATCACTAAATGCTTTTATTTGTTCTTCCAACTTTTTAGGAGGCCAAAAGTCATCTCCTTCAAGAATTGCAATTAGATCACCTCTACAAAGGGATAATGCTTTATTATAAGTAACATCCAATTTAGTGGGGCCGATATTATCCTGCTTGAAATATCTTATTCTTGGATCGCTATATTGCAAAACTATTTCCTCTGTATCGTCTTTTGAACCATCATTAATTATAATCATTTCCCAATTGGTTAATGTTTGGTTCAATACGCTTTCAATACATTTACCAATATATTTTTCATGATTATATGTTGGTGTAATTATAGATACTATAGGGTATTTAGACATAACTTCACCTACTATAATCTCGTTTTAAATTTATATTTGTTAATGTACGACTTACAGTATTACCCCGCTAAAACTGTTGACATGGCTCTTGATATTTTCATCTCTTCATGATAAGTCAGAATGCAACACCCGCATCCCTTTCTCAAATCATGACCATATAGTAATTATGTAATATTATTTAATATATTAGAAAACTTTCTTGCCATTTCTATATGACTATAATTTTCAATTATATTTTCTTTTCCATAATATTCTACTTGCCCTTTTGTCTTAAATTCATCATACGATTTTTTTAAAAAAGATTTTATTCCTTCAATATCACTTATGTGAAGTCCTGCGCCAGTTTGCTTTAGCAACTCCCCGACAACTCCACTGATCATTCCAATTGAAAGTATTGGTCTACCAGCAGCCAAGTACTCAAATATTTTTCCTGTATAAACCCCTGTTTCTTTAGGATCGTTCCAATTTAACAATAGTAATATCTGTGATTCCCTTTGCCTTTTTATGGCCTCTTTCCTTGGTATTATTTGGTATATATTAACACTGTCTTGGAGCTCATATTTTCTAACGATCTCTGTCAACCAGCCATCATACCTACCATAAAAATTTATCTCTAAATCTTGAATATCATTGTTATTTTTCAATTCTTTTATCGCTCTAAAAAGAGGTTCTGGATCTCTTTTTCCTTTATGTATTCGACCGGTATAAGTAATAGAAAATTTTTTTCTTACAGGCCATCCATGTTTTTTTATATCGGGGTCATATCCATTCGTAATTACACAGACCTTTTTATCATGATGTAAGTCTTTTAACAAATTAGCTAAAGGTTCTGATACTGTTACTAATTCATTAGCGTTCTTTAATGTCTTTAATTCAAGCCCCTTATCTAATGATTGTCTAATTCTCCCATATTCTGTATAGTTGCACAGCGACCATAGATCTCTAAAATCAGCAATCCATGGTATTCTGTTGTTTCTCGCAAGGCTGCATGCTACCAAATGAGCCACTTGTGGAGGGGATGAGCTTATAATACCATCATATTTATACTTTTTTAGTAAGTTATTTCCTTCCTTAACAGCATATTTTATCCATCCCTTATGTACGTCAGGATACGATTGTATTTCATCTAACATTTTTATAATATTGGCCGTAAGACCTCCCCTATTTTTAAAAGCGTCCAACGGTAGTTGCTCTTGTATATTATTATTTATTTCAAAACCTATTAGTTGTTTTATCTTCATTATCAGTAAGTAATCATAGGAGGTTTCTATTACGTTAAATTGAGATGTTGATGAATTTAATGTTTTCCTAGTTAATATTGTTGGTTCATAATTAAATTGGGGTAAATATTTAGCTAACCCTCTTACTCTTAAAGAGCCTGTCTCCTCTTCCTCGTTAAAAAAATAACTTACTATCAATATTTTTTTCACTTATTATCACCAGTTAATATATTTTTTCTTGTTCTTGTTTCTATTATATGATTATAAATTCCTATCGTTTTAAGTGCTATATCATCCCACGATAAATCTCTGATCATTTTTTTATACGCTTGTTCACCCATCTCCTTACGCAAAGTCTTATTTCCTAATAAAGTTTTTATGGCCTCTGCTAACATATTTACATCTCTTGGTGGCACAATAATTCCATTGATTCCGTCATCGACAACTTCCGACATATCCCCTGTATCTGTCACAATCACCGGTTTTTTAAAAGCATAGGCAATGGGTATGATGCCGGTTTGTGTTGCCTCGATATATGGCAGGGCAACAATAGCCGCCCGCTGAAACAGCCTGGGTACTTCATCATCCGGAATATAGCAATTGTGAATTTCAAAATGCTTTTTATTAATAATTAATTTTTGGTACTTACGCATATCTCCTTTACCTGCAATTATCAGCTTAATATCAGGGATAATCTCTGATAATTTATTGACCGCAGATATTAAATAATCTAATCCTTTGTAATCTACAATTCTACCGAAAAATAATATTGTATTGTCTTCTTCTTCGATATCTTCTTGTTTATACTTTAAAAAAAATGAATAATCACCATGAGGTATGATAAATGACTTTATGCCATTTCCTAATTCATTTTGGGATCTTATGCCATGTACTATTACAGAGCTCGATAATTTAATATGTATTGCTTTAGCGCTGAGATCTATAAGCTTGAATTTACCCAAATGAGCATGGGTATCATGAATTGTTGTTATGATAGGAAACTTATTAAATAATAATAACAATGCTAACCAATGGTAACAAAAATTACAATGAATAATATCAGGATTTTCATCATAAATTGTTTTTATAAATTTTATTGACCTGCTAAGTATATGTAAATCTTTGGTGAAGCCCATTATCATTTGAATAATTTTTACATTATCATTAAAATAATGTTTATCGACGCCAATTGGAGCAATTACTACTATCTCTAACTTGTTTGCTAGAGCGTTTGCCAATTGAGAAGTGTAATGTATAATTCCGCCATATGTATCAAGCGTAATCATTAAGACTTTCATTGCTCTTATTTATACCTCTATTAGACCAAGATAAATTGTCAAACAAAGGATTACTTTAATCATTTTTACTTTGTTTAAGGACATCGCCATATATACTTTCCAATTTATCCACTATCTTTACTGATAGATATTCTTTCGTAAGTCTATCATGCCCGTTATTCCCCATTGTTTTGGACAACATCGGGTTATTCAAAAGCTTCTGCATTGCTGCGGCTAATGCATCTTGATCACCGGGTTTAACTAACAACCCCGTCTCTTCATGAATAACAATGTCTTTGAGGCCTCCGATGGCGGATGCAATGATCGACTTGCTGCAAGCCATCGCTTCCAGAGCGACCATGCCGAAGGTTTCCGCACAAATAGATGGAATGACCCCGAACAGGCACTTTGCCCAGGCATGCATCACGATATCGTGAGGTTGGTTTTCCAAAACAACAATATTCTCATTCATCTGGTAAGTAAAACCGGGTTCCCTGGCGCCAATCAAGATTAGCTTCACACTGGTTTGCAGTTTCTGATAGGCCTCGATCAGGAGATTAACACCTTTAGCATTTGATAAGGTTCCTACGTACAGGATAAAATGATCTGGTAATAGAAATTCCGGTATGGTACTACCTGATCTCTTCCCTTCAATTCTGTAGAAATGTGGAACTATCGTTATTTTATCCTCTGGGAAACCTGCAGCAATATATCTCTGTTGAACATATGAACTGACGGCGATAAAGTGATCCACGTTTGACTTTAGCAACCGGCCATATCTTGTGACTCCAATAGAGGCCATCGGTCCTTTAACAGGACCATAGTATATGCTGCTGCACTTTAGGCAAGTGATCCAGGAACTGCTCTTACATAATTTCTGATTATCCCTGAGCAGGAGCTTGTTCGGACAGAAGTAGCCGTAATCGTGAAGTGTTGCCACTACCGGAATGCCCGTTGATTTTCTTAGAGAGGCAACTGAATACAACACCCATCCGTGAACGTGGATCAGATCCGGCTTTTCAGTATCGATAATCTTCGCCAGCTTTTTGATCGCCATGCCATCCGGCATCGGGCCGTGGTGCCTGATGCCGCTCTGGGCATACAGAAAAGCGGCGTGTTGCAGAAAACCTGAGAACTTATATACTTTTACGCCACCTTCTTCTGTTACGCTCTCGTTTTGATCTATATGTGCAATGACAACATGATGGCCTATCTTGGCTAGCTCCTGTGCCAGGTTATACCCATGCCTGAACATTCCCCGGCCGTCATTGGCGTCTAAGACTATCAGTATTCTCATACCCAATCACTCTTCTGACCGAGAGCATAGTGATGGTGAGCAAGCAATATCTTGACAGGCTTGGGCAGTTTCTCAAAAAAACTCTCTCTTATCTCCTGCTGCGTATCAATCAAGGTTTTTGGCGCCAGCCCTCGGAAGAACTTCCCTCCTTCGTAAAAATCTAGAACAAACCATGGTACGTCAAAGGCGCCTGTCTCCAGCAGCCTGATATTGTTTCTGGCATACTCCTTCTTGAGGGCCAGATAGTTCATCTTATCCATCTTCCCATGATCCCAGGCCCGCCTTTTAAGGATATGATACCAGTAGTGGTACAGCATTACATTGAAGAGGTTCTGGGTGATGACTAACAAATAGTTGCTAGACAGTGACTTCATCCTGGAAAGTATATATTCTGATGATGCTATCTGTTCAAACTCGCAGAAGTTCCAGACCAGGTCGTATTTTGTATTGTCGCTTACCTGTTCTTCGGTCCTGATCCTTGTAACCTGGCATCCATATTTCTCGAAATACTCGCTGTTGTTGTCGCCCATCAATCGATTATAGGGAAACTCGCAGACGGTTTTCAGG
>Ga0187870_1001754_pt1 | contig 18998 bp, 17 predicted proteins | sample June2016WEW_13_1_3_FD_132974 | JGI IMG/M metagenome (GOLD analysis project Ga0187870, IMG submission 132974) | Peatland microbial communities from SPRUCE experiment site at the Marcell Experimental Forest, Minnesota, USA - June2016WEW_13_150 | ecosystem: Environmental > Terrestrial > Soil >... | reverse complement strand
GCCCGTCGGCTGGCGGTGGAAGCCTGGTTACAAAAAAACGGGGTCATAAGCATCACTCAGAACCACAGAGTGTTACCCATTTCCCTCAAAGAAATCGCTCATAATTAGGTTGGCCCCACACCGTGTACAACCACCATCCCTATGAGAATTGGGTGGATCTGGGCTCCACGAGCCGGGGGACCCCGGTGCAGATCAACCGGTTCTTCATGGAGGCGGAGGTCAAGATCGGGGTGGGATTCATTACCCCGCACCCCTCCGCCGGGTTTGGCGGCGGCGGGAAGATCATCATCCCCGGGTTGGGGTCCATGGAGACGATCGAGAAGAACCACACCCCCGCCTTTTTGGGGAAGGTCGGAGGCACGGGCTTCGCTGGGGGCGACTTAGACAGCAACGAGCTGCGGCTGGATATAGAGGAAGGAGCCCGGATGGCCGGCCTGAACCTCATTGTGAATGCCGTCGGGACATCCGCCGGCAGCACCGCCGGGGTCTTCGTGGGGGATCTCGTGAAAGCCCACCGGGCGGCCGTGGACCTGGCCAGAAAGACCTATTTGACCGACGCGCCCCTCGAGGCGGACATCGGCATCTTCAATGCGTTCCCCGAGGATACGGAACTGGTGCAAGCCCAGAAAGCCCTCAATGTCTGGACGGGAAACATCAACCGCCGGTTGGTGAGGAAGGGAGGCAAGGTGGTCGTTGCTACCGCCAGCTCCGAGGGCCTGGGGTTCCATTCCCTCGCCGACCGGGGCATGCGACTGTACCGGAAGGCGGACCACAAGCAGGAAGTGAAAGAAATCTTCCAGGGGCGAAAAGTGATCGTCTTCTCACCCACTTGCTCCCGGCCCGATCTCCTGGAGAAATATGACCAGAGCGCGATCCTCTGCCATACCTGGGCTGAAGTCTTGGCGCACCTCAAGGACGGGAGCGGCAGTCAAACGGTCAGCATCTTTCCCAATGGCTCCCTGCAGCATATCGAGTAGTCGCAGCACCACAGAATCGGCATGACCGTACCGTACTACCATCGGTGGCGCACGCATCTGTCGCTGGCCATGGATTGCCCGGACACCCGCCCGGTGCAGCCGCCCGATCAGGGAGCGGTCGTCGCATTCCCGGAAGTGGGTGGACTACATCATCACTACGAGAGGGTGGCTGCATGATCTCCGGTGCCGGGATGTCTCGGCGAATCGCATCACATAGGTTTTCGGGAACGACAGGATCCCGATGCGACCTTCCTGGCCGAGATCGAGGGAGTCGTGGAGAATTCCGGAGGGGCGCCCAACGCAGCAGCCTGCAAACCCCGGGCGACCCTACACCTCCACAGGCGATTGCCCGAAGCTGCGGAGCTACGTAAGATATTGAGACTTCGTCATCTTAGGTATGAAGTTGGCCACACTCGTTCCCGCTTCCTTTGCGCCATCGGCTAGGAGGTCCATCACCATTATGGCCATGGCCTTCGCAGGAACAATATAGGCCTGCTTCTCGTCGGCTACGACATGCGGCGCTGTGTGCAAGGTCCCATGGAATCCGCCAGGCTTCACCTCGGTCATCGGCCGGTCCTTGCCCATCGACTCGTGCGTCTGCTCTCCGTTGCCTTCAGACCAGGTCTCGTGGCGCCGCCCGTACAGTTCACTAGCCCTTCACCTCCGTCAGGTTGGGCAGAGGGCTTCCACCTTCAAGCTGTCGCACATGCTCGGGACATATGCAAATGTCGAGGCGAGGACCCCTCGCCTCGACCAACTCCCCTACGGCGCGTCGCTCCCCCAACTGCTTGTGCGCCGGCTCAGATGCGCGACGAGGTTGGGGCCGTGAGCTGAATGAGAGGTGCCATCGACGGGAGCGTTTCGAGACGGCCCACGGCTTCGAGCATCTGTTCGGCCTGCTCGACTGGCAAGACTGTAATCACCATCTCCCGGAATTTGGCAGCGATCTCGGCATCACTGACCGGAACGGCATCCGTACCCCGCGGGTCAATGCCAGCCGCCTCGAACTCCCTCCCGTCCTTCATCCGGACTCTGACCTTCGCCCCCCAGTGTTCAGGATACCGGCTTTCCAGCTCGGCGTCTGGAAACAGCTTGACGCGGGCTGCCAGCTCCTTGACGTCCCGCGCGGCTCTTCGCTCGGCGGAGCACTGCTGCCTCCCTACCTTTCCGTCACGGAGCGCCACGGCCACCACGTGCTGAAGATTGTGGGTGGTGAGGACATTATTGTCGATAATGGGAATCATGGTGTCGGGAAGCCACACAGTGATACAGTCAATGGCGTCGGCCGTGAGGCCGTGCTGGCGGGACAGGTCAAAGAGCGCGTCCAGGGGGGCATGGATGTCACGGCAACACGAGTAGAACTTGAAGCCCGTATGCTCAATCTCGAAGCGGGAGCCCAAACCTTCGATGAGCGCAGGGAAGTTGCGGCGCGAGGAAAAGGCATCGAACACGTTAGACTGGCCATCCAGCGTGTCGGCGGCCCCAACGTAGCCACGCGCCGCGAGCTCGACGGCCACGACCGCATTGCGTGCCGGCACGCCGCTCTGGAATGACTTCGTGAAGTGCTCCTGCTCCTGTCGCCACGTAAGAAGCCCCGCAGCCTGACAGCCGGTCAGGCCAATGGCGCTGACGATGCCGCCCACGTCGAGCCCGAGCAGCTTGGCCGCACCGGCGGCAGCGCCAAAGGTTCCCGAGACGGCCGTTGGATGGAACCCGCGGGCATACTGGTTGCCATCCCCCATGGCGCGGCTGAGTCGACAGCCGACATCGTACGCCCCGACAAGGGCGGTGATCCATTGCTTGCCAGTGGCGCCGTAGGCTTCGGCCACCGCCAGGAGCGCGGGTACGAAAACGCTGCTGGCGTGCAAGTTGGACGAAGGGTGGACGTCGTCCACTTCCATATCGGCTGCCATCGTCCCGTTTGCCAGCGCCGCGTTGGGGGGGGAGGTGCGAATATCGGTTCCAATGACCGTGGCGCGCCCGTTGCCGCCAAGTTCGCGGACATACTGGGTGATGATCCGCGCCACCGGATACGGTGCGGCGGCCAGCGTCACGCCCAGCAGATCGAGCGTGACTCGTTTGGCCGCGGCAATGGTCGCTGGAGGCAGCACTTCGTAGCGAAGCCCGGCCACGTAGTGAGCCAGATCGGATGTGTAGCTCATTGCGGTGACGCTCCCTTCGCTGTGGTGGCTGGTCGCAGCGCTTCCAGCCATTGTTCGAAAGAACCAGAAGACCCGCTAGACGCAAGGAGCAGGGCACAACGACACAAAAGGCTGCCTCCCTAGCATGACTCGAACTTGCAGCCTACTTGAGGTCACCCCACCCAAAGTACACGCCCACCGATTGACATCCGCCTGAGGTGCCCGTGATGCTAATGGAATCGTATCGGCGCCCAGGCTTACAGCGCAGGTCGCCGCTCTTTATCCGGGGGTTACCCATCAAGAGGTTGCCGCGCCCAGACGTTGTCGAGTCTGTCAAGTTCCGAAAAGGCTTCCGCCAGCTCCTTCCACGCCTGAGCGGAGACGGCATTGACTGGGGGGCCGATCCATGGTCATTATGATCATTGGGTCGTCATCCTCCCGGCGAAGGCGGGCGCACTGCCCCTCCGTTCACGCGCCTTCTTTCTTCTGTCTGAGCACCAACCCCATGACCAACAGGGCGCCCAGCGTAATCACTGTCTGGACAACGGTAAGGGCACTCACGAGCGGCAACCCGCCCGAGTCCCAGAAGTCGTAGATGGTGGGCCCCAGCACCCGGGACTTGGGCGACTGCAGGAGGATCGAGGCGCTCACGTCCCGGATGGAGGAGATGAACAGAAGCATCCAGGCGGCAACTACCCCGGGCCGGAGTAGGGGCAGGGTGATGGTGCGGATCGTGCGCAACCAGCTCGCGCCCACGACGCGGGCCGACTCCTCCAACGAGCGCTCAAGCTGCACCACCACGCCAGTGAGGGAGCGCACGGTTAGCGGCAAGAACACCGTGAGGTAGGCCAAGAGCAGAATCCAGATGGTGCCGTAGAGCTTGCCCGCCAGGACGAGCCAGCCCCAGAGGAGCCCCAGGGAGAAGATCAAGCGGGGCACCCCCTGCGGGAGCATGGCCAGGTACTCCAGGACACGCCGGCCGGCAGCGCGCGTCCGGTAGACCAGCCAGGCAACCAGGCCCCCCAGCACGACGCCCCCTGTGCCGGTCAGCACGCCCAGCAGTAGGCTGTTCTTGATCGACTGGAGGGCCGCCTCCTGCTCAAACAGGACGAAGTGGTATTGAGAGAGTGTCCAGTCGGAGACGCGCAGGCTGGTCACATTCCCTCGCTGGATGGAGGCAAAGGCCAGGGCTCCCAAGGGCAGCGCTACGCCGACCAGCACGTAAAGCCAGCAGGCGGCGAGCAGCAGCGGGGCCCAGCGCCCGGGGGCAATCAGCCGCTGGCGGTAGGAGCGCGCGCCGATGACCGCGTAGGAGCGGCTGCCCAGGGCCCAGCCGTAGAGCCAGACGGCTAGGACGGTAAACAGGGCGACAAGGACACCCAGAGCGGCAGCCAGCCCGTAATCGGGCGGATACGTCGACACCAGGGTGTAGATGGCTGTGGTCGCCACGTAGAACCGGATAGGGATGCCTAAGATGGCGGGCACAGCGAAGGCACCCATCATCGAGGAGAAGACGAAGAGAGCGGCGCCCAGGATGGCCGGTCGCAGGAGGGGGAGGGTCACTCGGAGGGCCGTGGTGAGCTGGTTTGCGCCGAGGACGAGGGAACTCTCCTCGAGGCTGGGATCGATGCCCCGCATGGCGGCCGAGATCATCAGGTAGGCGCTGGGCATCTCGAAGAGAGCCAACACACAGATCATGCCGCCCACGGAGTAGGTGTTGATCAAATAGTCCTGGCTGCCCGTCAGTGCCTGAAAGGCCCGGTTGATGAATCCCGATTTGGGCGCTCCCAGCATCCCCCAAGCCAGGGCTCCCACCAGGGGACTCATGTAGTACGGGACGACGATCAGGGTATTCAGCAGCTGCCGTCCTGGCAGGGCGGTGCGGCCGAGGATCCAGGCCAGGACGACCGCGAGGAGCAGGGCGAGCAGGGTGGCGGCGACGGAGACCCCCAAGCTGTTCATTAACCAGTGCACGTGCTGGAACAGCTCGAGGTAGTAGCGAAACCCGTAAGCGCCCGCCGACTCCTCCAGGGGGCCAAGGCCGAAGGAGGCCCCCACCAGCACGAGCAGTGGGTAGGCGACGAGCAGGAGGAGCAGCGCCAACATAGCCAGGAGGCCGGGGTGCAGGACCAGGCGAAGCCGCTGCAGCCCGCGACGCAGGGTAGGCGGTGCTGCCGAACGGCTTACTTGAACCCCGTGACTTGGTTCCATACCTTGATGAACTCCTGATGGCGGGTGGGCGAGGCGTAGTCCTCCATGTCCTTTGGCTGCAGCAGCTTCACGGTGGCGAGGCTCGGCAGCTCCTTGTTGCTGCAGTCCTTACGGGCGGAGTAGGAGCCATACATGTTAGTCCACGCCTGCTGGCCTTCCTGGGAGAGGAAGTAGTCGATGAACAGCTTGGCGGCGTTGGGCCGCTTGGTAGAGGCCGAGATGCCCACGACCTCGAGGCTGCAGGGCGTACCCTCCGGCGGCAGCACCAGTTCCACGGGCTGCTTATTCCGTAGCGCCACCACATACTGGAAGATGCTCACACAGGTGCCGATCTTTATCTCGCCCCGCTGCAAGTCGTCCATCATCTGGTCCGTGGCGTCGTAGGGGCGGGGCTGGTTCTTCGCCAGACGGTCGAAGTAGTCCTCGGGCACCACCTGGCGCACGAGATACCACCAGGCGTACTCCGAGCCGGAGCTGGAAGGCTTGCAGCCCAGCTGGCCCTTCCACTTCGGATCAAGCAGGTCGAGATAGGTTTTGGGAGCCTCCTCCTTCTTCACGAACTTGGGGCTGTACATGATCGCGGGAGTGTCGACTAAATAGCCGGTCCAGTATCCTTCCGGGTTGCTCTTAAACTCGGCGGCGTAGGCCTGCATCTGCGGCGACACATACCGCAAGAGTCGGCCCTTTTTCTGTTGGTCGTACATGATGCCAGCATCCGAGATCCACCAGACGTCCAGGTCGAGGGTGCCCGACTTCAGGCCGACCTCCAGCTTGGGCAAGGCCCTGCCGGGGAGGAGCCGGTCCGATTCGGTCTTGATGCCGTACTTGTCGGAGAACAGGTTGCCGAACTTGCTCACGCCGGCCTGCATGTCGGTGTGCCACATGACCACTCTGCCCTCTTTCTTGGCTGCTTCCACATCGGCGCCAGGGGGTGCCTCGGCCAAGGCGGGAGATGCCTGGGAGCTGCAAACCGAGAGGATGGCACCGATGGCAGGCATGGAGAGCCCGAGAGCCGTGAGCCGCTGGATCAGGTCCCGACGCGTCATCTTGCCGTGCAGAAAGCCCTGTACCATGTCCTGTGGCGCGCTCCCTTTCATGGCTCCTTCTCCTTTCTCGGTTCCTTTTGAACCCTGCGTAAGTAATGGGATACCTCACAGCCCAAGGCCAGTCGCCCGGGAAAGCGCCGCGAGGAGATCCCGCTGCCCGCGTGTGTGGACCAGGAAGGTAAACACTGCGTCTGCCGCCCCGAACTCTTGGCACCGGGGGCGAACGGGTGCAGCTTCGCGGTGCGTCGCACACCGTAGATCGAGATCGGGCACGCCATCTTGTCCCCATGGGGATGGCCATGGAGTATATCACGTGCGTGCATCGGACCAGTACGACATCGTCACGGAGCTGCGGGCGCCGGGCCGGGAGAGGAAGCGGGGGCTGGCACTTGATCATGCGGGCGTGCTCCCCTTTCTGAAACACCTCGCCCCGCTGGTTCAAAAGCTGGACCGCCAGGATGAAGATGCCGCGGTCCGGCTTTTTCGTCTCCCGCTCCTCGGCGACGCGGAAGTGGCAGGTGATGGTGTCGCCCATGCAGATGGGTGCCCGGAAGCGGGTGTTCCAGCCGAGGGAGCCCATGGAGGCCACATAGGAAAGGGCTTGGACCTTCAGCCTCTCCATGCAGGGCAGGCCCAAGAGGCCGTGGGCGACCCGGCCGGCGTAGACGGTGGTTTTCGCGAACTCCTTGTCCACGTGGAAGCCCATGAAGTCTTCCGCGAGAGCGGCGAACCTCACCACATCGGTCTCCGTGATCGTGCGGGACGGCGCGGCATACGTCTCGCCGATCTCGATCTTTTCCCGGTAGCGCATGCAAACATCTTCCCTCGGCGGTCTACTCCCGGTCGGCCTTCTTATAGCCCAGGGCGTCGTCGGCGATGATCAGGCGGTGGATATTGGAGGTGCCCTCGGCGATGCGCAGGAACTGGGCCTCCACCAATCGCCCGGCGATCGGGTACTCCTTTGAGAAGCCGTAGGCGCCGTGGATGAACTGGGCCCTGAGGGCCACTGTGAGCCCCACCTCGCTGGCGAACAGTTTGGCGATGGAGGCCTCCCGGGCGCAGGGTTTGCCCATGTCCATCAGCCAAGCCAACTGGTAGACCAAAAGTCGCGCTGCTGCCACGTGCGCGGTCATCTCGGCAATGTCCTTCTTGATCATCTGGAAGGTGCCGATGGGCACGCCGAAGGCGTGGCGCTGCTGAGCATAGGGCACCGCCGCGTCCAGGCAGGCCTGGGCGTTGCCCACGGCGCGGGCGGGAATGGTCACCCGGGTGGACTGCAGCATCTTGACGGCCACCCTAAAGCCGCCGTTCTCCGGGCCGAGCAGGGCATCCGCCGGCACCCGGCAGTCCTGGAAGGCCATCTCCCCCGTGGGCAGGCAGTTGGAGCCGGTCACCGCGTCCATCCTGTGGATGGTGAGGTTGGGTGTGTCCGTTTCCACCAGGAAGGCAGAGATGCCGCGGTGGCGCTCCGCCGGGTTAGTCTTGGCAAAGACCAGGGCCAGATCCGCCACGGGGGCGTAGGTGATCCACATTTTGGTGCCGTTCAGGACGTACGCGTCCCCGTCCCGGCGGGCCGTCGCCTGGATGCCAGCCAAGTCCGAGCCGGCGTTAGGCTCGGTGATGGCGTGGCAGCCGATGATCTCGCCCCGCACCAGCGCTCGAACATATCGGGCCTTCTGCTCCGGCGTGCCCCAATCCACGATGGCGCGGGGCACCGAGGCGCCCTGGACGTTGAAAGCGGTGGCCAGGCAGAAGTGGGCCCGGGAGATCCCCTCCACGAGCAGCACGTGGGCGAGGTACCCCGCCCCCGTACCACCCCACTCTTCCGGGATGACGCAGCCGAAGAAGCCCAGCTCGCCCATGGCGCGCACCACGTCCCGCGGGAAGCGGCCCGTGCGCTCCCATTCCTGCGCACGAGGCAGGATCTCCCGCCGCGCGAAATCCCGGGCCAGGTCTTGTGCCCCCAAGTGCTCTTCGGACAGGGTAAAATCCACAGCCCAACCTCCTCTAATCGACCGGGCGGTTGAAGACCGCCATCCTCCCGTCCGCTCCCTGCCGGAAGACGACGTGGCACCGCCACTGCCCATCGTCGGCGTCGGGGAAGCCGAGGCGCCGGTGCGGCCCGCGGCTCTCCTCCCGGACGAGGGCGGCAGTGAGGATCATCTCCGCCACTGGCAAGTTGTGCCGCGCCGCTACCGCCTCAGCGAGGGCAGCGGGGGCCGCCAAGCGTTGCCGCCTCGCCGCTCGTCTGCACCAGCGCCCCCAGGGTCTTCCGCAGATTATCTCTGGCGGCCGCGGCCGTGATCTCCCCCACCCGCCGCGTTACTCGGCGTGCCGCCGTCTCTCCGAAGCCCGCCGGCAGGCCGGCCAGGGCGCGGGTGACGTCGATCGCCCGGATGCCTGCCGGGAAGCCTGCTTGCCCGCTCATAATATCAGCTCGCTCCCGTTGCAAGGAGGTGGATGTGACCCGGAGCGATGGACACGAAAACTTGATCCCCCTCGTGGTGGAAGTCCGTGGGCAGGGCACGCACCATGAGTTCGCCCACCCCCCCCGTGACCGTGTAGAGGACGGTGTCGCCCAAAAACACGCCCCGCTGAATGACGCCCGGAAAGGTGTTCTGCTCGGCGGCGTCCCGGCTGCGACTGAGGCGGGGGTAGACCGTGCGCACAGAGGCGATGCAGGGACCTTGGTAGTCTGCAGGAAGAGCCGGGCTAGGATTCGCACATTCGAGCACCACGCCGCCCGTTGCCGTGAAGAGTAGCCTCCCGCGCTCACCACGGCTGAGGCAGCCCTCGATCAGGTTGGCAGCGCCGACGAAGTTGGCGACGAAGGGGGTGCGGGGGCCGTTATAGATCTCCAGGGGCTTCCCCGCCTGTTCGATCTGGCCGGCCCGCATGACGATGATGCGGTCAGAGAGGGCGAGGGCTTCTTCCTGGTCGTGGGTGACATAGATGGTAGTCAAGCCCAGCCGGTTCTGCAGCTCCTTCAGGGCATCCCGCATCTGAGCCCGCAGGCGGGCGTCCAGGTTGGAGAGAGGTTCGTCCATCAACATGGCCTGCGGATGGAAGATGATGCCCCGGGCCAAGGCGACCCGCTGCTGTTGCCCCCCGGAAAGGCGCGACGCATCCCGGTCGGCCAGGGCGTCCATGTTCACCAGGTGCAGCACCTCGGCCACCCGCTGCTCGATCTCCGGCCGTGGCACGTGGCGCAGCCGGAGGGCGTAGGCCACGTTCTCGAAGATCGTCATGTGCGGCCAGATGGCGTAGTTCTGAAAGACCATGGACAGGTTCCGCTTGTCCGGGGAGCGGTTCACCCCGCGGGCGGAGGAGAAGACCACCTCGCCAGCGATGCGGATCTCCCCTGCGGTGGGCGTCTCCAACCCAGCAATGCAGCGGAGGGTGGTCGTTTTGCCGCAGCCGGAGGGGCCCAGGAGGGTCAGGTGCTCCCCGGGCGCGACCCGAAAGCTCATGCCGCGGACGGCTTGCACCTCGCCATAGTCCGCCACGAGGCCCTGCACTTCGACGGCAGGCCCTCCGGCCCCTGCGGTCCCGGGGTGTTCCGTCGGCATCTCGTCACCCCTCCTTGCGAGAACGTCTGGCGGCATTCCGGCGGTGCTCCGCCTTCCCTGCCCAAGCGGTAGCACGCCTCGTGCTCTGGGAGGAAGACGGTGCCCCCGCGGTCCGGCCCACCGTATCCAGCATGCGCTGCTTTCCGGTGATCGAGTGTCGCTCGTAGGCTGCGGCCGCCCCCTCCGCATCCCCGGCGGCGATGGCGTCGAGAATGGCCCGATGGTCTGCGCTGGACATGCGGAGCTGGGCGAGACTGTTGATACCTTTCCGGAGAAACAGCCGCAGCTGCTTCTTGATGCGTTCGTCGATCGCGAAGAGCCACTGATTCCCCGTGAATTGCATCAAGCGGGTGTGGAACACCAGATTGATCTGGTGGTAGGTGTCCGGGTCCCCTGCACTCCGCGCCTTGTCCATGTTGTCGTAGAGAGCATTCAGCTCCTCGAGTTGCTCCTTTGTGGCGCGCAAGGCGAGGAGCCGACCCGCTTGGCGAGCCAGCCCGATGCGGACGTCGTACAGGTCGAGCGCCTCGGCCAGATCGAGGGCACGCACGAATACCCCCCGATTGGGGATCGCTTGGGCCAACCCCGCTTGCTCGATGGCCCGCAATGCCTCCCGGACGGGCGACCGGCTGACGCCCATGGCTTTCGCGAAGGTGTTGGCATTGAGCTTCTGCCCGGCGCGGATTTCCCCGGTAACGATCTTCCGCTCGATTACATCCCGCACGTGGTCTGCCAGCGCCCCCGTCCGGCCTTGGGGGTGCCGTCCGTGTCGTGGTGACAGGCTCATCGCTGTTCTACCCTCACGTCGATTTGCGAGTCCACGCCAACCCCAGCCTGATGGGCGGCGATCCGCCCTCACATGCCGCGATCCGAACGACTGCCACCGGGCGCCTCCCCCTGCAGCGGACCGTCAACCGAGCCACGAGATGCCGACCGACAGCGCGTCTGCGTTCCGAGGCGTCGACCCAGCCGTGGCTCCCCGAACTCACTCCCCGCGGAAGACCGGAGCGCGCTTCTCGAAGTGTGCGCGGATGCCTTCCTCGTAATCCCGGGTGGCTTCGAGCGGCCGCCGCAGGGCCTCGTTGAGGTCGCTCGCCAGATCAATGGGCAAGTCCGCCCCCTGGTTGATGAGCCGCTTCACCCCGGCGACGCCCAGGGGGCTGCTGCGCTTGAAACTCTCGGCGAGCTCGAAGGCCCGCGGGAGGAGCTGCTCGCGCGAGACGATCCACTCCACAATGCCCAGCGAAAGCGCCTCCTGCGCGGTGACTTGGCGAGCCGAGAAGAGGATCTCCTTTGCCCGAGCCCGGCCGATGAGTCGGGGGAGGAGGATCGGGCCGCCGGCTCCCGGATAGGCCCCGAGCGACATCTCGGGGAAGGAAAACACGGCCTGATCCGTGGCCAGGCGGAAATCGCAGAACAGCGCCAACTCGAATCCCCCCCCGAGGCACCACCCGTGAATGGCTGCGATGGCCGGCATCGGGAGTCGCCACAGCAGGCAATGCAGGCGCCAGAGCCGGGTGCGCTGGGCCCACTTCTCGTCGGGATTCATCGCGCGGCGTTCCTTCAGATCCGCTCCCGCACAGAACGCACGCTCCCCCGCGCCGGTCATGATGACGGCGCGAAGGTCGCGGCGCTCCCCCGCCTTCTCCACTGCCGCCGTCATCTCGGCGGCCAGCGCGTTGGAGACCGCGTTGTGGGCCTCGGGTCGATTGATGGTCATCAGGAGGACGTCGTTGCGTTCCTCTTGCAGCAGTTGGGCCATGGCGGCACCCTTTCCATGCGAGGGGTCAGTCGACAAACGCGCGGATGTTCACCGCGACGGCAACCGTCTCGCCCCGCTGGTTGCGACACGTGACATCCGCGTAGATGCGCCGCTTCCCCGAATCGTACTCGCGCACGACGTACTCCGTCGTCACGGTGTCCCCGAAGAAGACCGGGGCGGTAAACCGGATCCGGTCATACCCAAGCGACACGGTCCGCCCGAGGTAGACGCGCGCCGAGGCGGTCGACATGAACCCGACCAGAAGCGTTCCGTGGGCAATGCGGCGGCCGTATTGGCCCCCCGCCATGAACACCTCATCAATGTGATTGGGCGAGAAATCTCCCGTGATGCCCGCGTACAGGTACACGTCCGATTCCGACACCGTCTTCGTGAAGACGCCCCGGGCGCCGATGGGAACATCATGGGCTGGCTTCGCGTTCTCCATGTCCGTTTCTCCAGACGCTCGCATGAAGACAGTCCGCTGGGATTACCCTTGGTCACGCAGCAGACGACCGCACTCCTCCGGATCGATCCCCAACCAATCCTTGAGAACAGCGGCGGTATGCTCCCCGAGGTCCGGTGGGGGCGTCCAGCCTTCGCTAATCTCAAAACCAGAGTACTTCACGGCGGGACCGACGACCCCCACTTCTCCGTACCGAGGATGGGTCAGGTGCTGGAGCATTCCCCGGTGGAGCGTTTGGGGATGGGTGAAGACCTTGTCGATCGTGTTCACGGGCGCGCAGGGGACCTTCGCGCCTGTAAGCCGCTTGTGGAGCTCGGCGGTTGCGTACTGCCGGACTTCCGGATCCAAGATGGCGTGGAGCGCGTCACGATTCGCCGAGCGGTCGGCGACGGTCGCAAATCGGCTGTCGTGCAGGAGCTCCGCGCGGCCCAGCACCTTGACGAACGCCTCGAAGAGGTTCTGCATGCCCGCCCCGATCACGAGCCAGCCGTCGGCGGTCTGAAAGGCCTTGTACGGCGCCAGGGCGGCGTGTTCCGAGCCCATCTTCTGTCGCACGAGGCCGAGCGTGAGGTACTCCATCGCCGCATCGACCAGGAAGCTGATCTCGCTCTCGAAGAGGCTCGTGTTGATCGCCTGCCCGCGGCCGGTGTGCTCCCGCTCGAAGAGCGCCGTGGTGATTGCCGAGACGGCGTACTGCCCGCAGATGAGATCGAAGGCGGACGTCCCTAGCTTGATCGGCGTCCCGTTGCGCTCGCCCGTGATGCTCATGTACCCGCCTTCCGCCTGGATGGTGAGGTCGAACCCCCCGACATCCCGGGAGGGGCCATCCATGCCCATCCCGGAGATGGAGACGTAGATGAGCCGCGAATTCTCCTGGGCCAAGCGGGCGTAGCCAAGACCCAGACGGTCCAGCACCCCGGGCCGGAAGTTCTCGACCAGGACGTCGGCCGTGCACGCGAGGCGCCGGGCCAAGGCCTTCCCCGTGTCGGTTTTGAGGTTGAGGACGATCGAGCGCTTGTTGCGGTTCACCGCCAGATAACTCATGGAATGCCCGTGAAAGAAGGGCGGGCCTTGCGGGCGAATCGGGTCGCCTTCGGGGGCTTCCAGCTTGGCCACATCGGCCCCCAAGTCGCCCAAGAGCATCGTGCAGAAGGGCCCGGCGAAGAGCCGGGTGAAGTCCAGCACGCGAATCCCGGAGAGCGGTTTATGCGCCATGATCCAGACTCCTAATAAGAGGAGATCAGTCGACTGGAATCGTCTCCGCGCGAAGGTCGCCAGTTGGCCCCGCGCGAAATGCGATATGCCGGAGCCAGTGCGCGTCGTCCCGGAGGGGGAAATCGGTGCGCTGGTGCGCCCCGCGGCTTTCCGTCCGGAGCAAGGCGGCCTGGGTGATCATGCGGGCCGTGAGCAGCATGTTGCGGGCCGAGAGCCCGGCGAAGAACGCGGGGACAGGGACGTCTGCAGGACTCTCTTCACCCTCCAGGGACCGTTCGAGGTCGGAGAGGAGCGAGGCAGCCGCGGCGAGCCCGTCGCGGTGCCGACGGAGGCCGACGTTCTGGCTCATCGTGCGCTGGATTATCCCCAGGATCTCCTGGGAATCGGTCCGACCCAGGCCTCGAACGAGCGAACCCAGGACGGTCGCCCCCTCGTCGAGCGCATGGCGCGGGGCACGAGGCTTGCGCGAGGACATCGCGCTGATCGCGGCCCCCTTCCCCGCCAACGCCCCGAAGACCAACGCGTCGGCGCCGCCGTTGCCCGCGATGCGGCTCGCGCCATGCACCCCTCCGGCCGCCTCCCCACCCGCGTACAGTCCCGGCACGCCAGTCCCCCCCTCGGCGTCGATCTGGACCCCCCCCATGTGGCTGTGGGCGGCTGGTCGGATGCGCGGTCGCTCCGCGGCCGGATCGAGCCCCGCGGCGCGCAGGCGCCGGCAGTGGGACACGTAGCCTTCGAGCTTCTCGCGAGGCACGACCGTAGTGTCGACCCACACCGCGCCGTCGGGTAACCCCCGGCCGGCATCGATTTCCTGCTGGATGCACAGCGCCAGGCGCGCCTTCTCGATGAGCCGTTCCCCATGGACTGGGTTATAGCGGAACATGAACCGCTCTTCGCGGGCGTTCAGAAGATGCGCCCCGTCTCCCAGCATGGCCGTCGGAATCTCCATGCCCCGACAAGCTTCCGGATGGACGATGATCGTGGGCTCGAATTGGACGAACTCCATGTCGATGAGCGTGGCGCCAGCGCGGTAGGCGAGGGCACAGGAGTCCGAGGTCACATCGGCCGGGTAGGTGCTGTCCTGATACAGCCGGCCAATGCCCCCGGTGGCCAGGACGACGGCCCGAGCAAGAACCGCACGAATCTCCCCGGTGGCCCGTTTGGCAAGCAGGGCGCCAACGACCCGCCCCTCATCCGTCAAGAGCACGAGTGCCTGCCAGCCGGGCCAGGTCTCGACCCCCACCCTGCGGCAATGCGCGGCCAACTGTTGGAGGATCGCGCGACCCGTCCCCTCGGGCACGTAGAAGGACCGAGGACGGGAGTTCCCGGAGAGATGGCGGAGGAGGACGCCGGTGGAATCTCGGGCGAACGGCACTCCGAGCGCCTCGAGGTCCTGAAACGCGGCGACGGCGTGGCTTGCGAGCGCGCGGACCAATCGCGGATCGTTCAACTGGCCCCCCGCCTCAACCACGTCTTTGAAATAGGCGTCGGCCGAGTCCGCGTCGGGGTTCGTGCCAAGGGGGGCGTTGCAGCCGAGGAGGAAGGGGGAGGCACCGTGCGCGACATGCGCCATGAGCGCTCGCTGCCCGAACCCACGAACAGCGGCCGCCGCTCGATGGCCAGCGACTCCACCTCCCAAGACGAGCACGTCAGTCTCGAGGGTCTCGATACCCTGCAGGAAGGATAGCACGGGACCGCCCCCTCAACGCGCGTGCGTCTGCGGTCGTACCTGCCCGCTCTCGGCGCGACTCGAACCGCGTCCCTGACTCCACGGAGCCAGAGGCCAATGGCGTCAGGTTTCGTGCAGGGCTCGATGGGAGCCAGGGCTCCGATGAAGAGAACGCCGCAGAGGCATCCTGGAATTCTGTCCCCAGCATCGCCGGACATCGGAGGCTAGGACTCCGATGGCTCTCAGCACCGTCGATACAGCGGGGACGATGTCAATCGCTCTACCTTCCCGGAGGCGAAGCCCGGCGCGGGCTATACGTGCCAATTCCGCATGGGACCCGTCGGCATGATCAGCACTGATCGAAGTGTGGTGGAGAGCCAGAGTCGAACCGTTCATAGAATGTGTCGACACTAGTACCACGTATGGATGCTATTAATCAAGAAAACAATCCATTCAGGCCCCGGGATGCTCGGAACCAGCCTATGGAGTGCATATCGCCACAACGGAGGATCTGCCCACACCGTCCTCATCCCTTTCTTCGAACAACGTGGCTCCCCCTTGCGCAATGGGCACAGACCCCACACTCAGTGCCGGGGGCCATTCCCCCCAGTGCGCGCACCTACTCGATTGGGAGACGGTGTTCGCTCGAACAAATGAAGGGACACCGGCGCCGACTAATGGCCAGGCTTTTCGAGAGTCGGCGAGCGTTGAGTGCGATGCTCCTGAAGTCCAATGACCCATGAACCCGACTGCGCCTCACTGCCGCACGCGGCCGCCTGCCTGCCCCCTCAGCGAACGGGAGGCCACCTACGTTCTTCTCCCCACAGTTGGTTCGGAATGTTCCCGCAAGGCGATGACGTAGGCGCTCTGTTTTTCGACGGACTCTGGCGCACCAGTCGGTGCGTCCCACGCGATTGACCTGCGGTGGGAGGGGCACATACGCCACGCCCCCGCCGACAGGGTTCCGGACCTGTCGGATGTCCATAAGAAGGGGGCGGCGCCGGATCGTGCAAGAGGTCGCCGACGCCGCAGACAAGGTTGCCGCGGTCGTAGCGACTGCGAAGAGAATTGCTGGTCCTTTGTCTGGAGGAATCCTACGGCTGGGCCAGAAGTTGCCGGCGGATCTCATCATGGCAACGTACCGCCACGGCGGAGTGCGGCGTCTCTTGTTTGGAAGCGGTGCCGAGAGAGGGGGGTCGACCAGATCCATGCCCCGCGTTTCCTGTCTGCGAGGATGAGCATGATTCGGGTTCACAGTAATTCCCCCTGGTTCCCCTGCACTCGCAACAGAGAGGCGAGGCGGAGGCTGGACCAGCTGGAGGCAGGAGCCAAATCCGTGGGTATCCCGCCGATTTCTCCGGGCTGCTAAAGACGAAGGGGCGGTCACCAGCCCCAGCAGTGCGTAGGCGATGCGCAAGAGAAACAACGCCAACCGGGTCAGGACAGCGGGCGACAGGGCCAGGCGAAGCCGCTGCAGCCTGGGTTGGCGGGCAGGCGGTCCTGCCGACCGGCCTACCTGAACCCCGTGACTTCCTTCCAGACCTTGACGAACTCCTGATGGCGAGCGGGCGAGCCGTAGTCCGCGATGTCCTTTGGCTGCAGCAGCTTGATCGTGGCAATGCTCGGCAGGCCCTGGATGGTCACGTCCTTGCGGGCAGAGTACGATCCCTGGATGTCATTCCACGCCAGTTGGCCTTCCTGGGAGAGGAAGTAGTCGATGAACAGCTTGGCCGCGTTGGGTCGCTTGGTAGTGGCCAGAATGGCCGCGACCTGGATGTTGTTGGGCACGCCCTCTGGCGGTAGCACCATCTCCACGGGCTGGTTGGCCCGCAGTGCCTTCACGTACTGGAAGATGCTCACCTTGCCGCCGATCTTGATCTCGCCCCGCTGCACGTCATCCATCAGCTGGGTCGAGGAGTTGTAGCCGCGGGGCAGGTTCTTTGCCAGCCGGTCGAAGTAGTTGTTTGGCACCACTTGGCGTAAGAGATACCACCAGGCGTACTGGGAGCCGGCGGTGAAATCCTGGAAGCCCACCTGCCCCTTCCACTTCGGGTCGAGCAGGTCGAGCCAGGTCTTGGGAGCCTCCTCTTTCTTCACGAACCTCGGGCTGTACATGACGGTGCCGACGTTGATGTAATACGTGGTCCAGTATCCCTCCGGGTTGCTCTTGAACTCGGGGGCGTAGGCCTTCATCTCCGGGGACACGTACTGTAGGAGCCGGCCCATCTCCTGCTGCTCGTACATGATCCCCGCGTCCGACAGCCACCAGACGTCCAGGTCGAGGGTGTCCGACTTCAGCCCGGCCTCCAGCTTGGGCAGGGCCTTGCCCGGGAGGAGCCGCTCCCACTCGGTCTTGACGCCGTACTTGTCGGAAAAGACCTTGGCGAACCTGACGACGTCGGCCTCCTGGTCGGGGTGCCAGAACACCACTTTCCCCTCCTTCTTGGCCGCTTCCACGTCGGCGCCGGCCGGCCCCTTGGCAGGGGGCTGAGCGAATGCACGTTCTGCCGCCGAGGCAGGCGACACTTGCGAAGTGCAGACCGAGAGGAGGGTACTGACGGCAGGCGCGGACAGCCCAAAGGCCGTGAGCCGCCGGATCAGGTCCCGACGCGTTACCTTACCGGACAGAAAGCCCTGTACCATGTCCTGTGGAGCGCTCCCTTCCATGATTCCTTCTCCTTTCTCGATTCCCAAGGTCGCTCTAACGAGTGCGTCGCATTTGAGCGTGGCGGCACGCCCTCTGCTCCAAGCGGTGCATCCGTCACCCCGTGGTTCATCCATTTGGCACGAATCGGTGCCTCACCGCTGGCTGGTTCACCGTATTCCTTTGGGATTTCCGGTGGCACCCTCTTGCTCCTCTCGCCCTGCGGGCGAAGGCGAGATTGCCCAATAACCAGAGGGCACAGCCACAAATGGGTAGGATTGATGCCCTCGCCAGCACTGATCTAGGTCGAAGCCGGCAAACCCATGCCGAAAGGCGGGGAATTCTTCCGGTGAGAGTGCTTCGACCTAGCCCCTCGTATGCTACCCCATCCATGAGGCACGTCTTGAATCGGATGCGCAGCTACCAGCCGCACCAGCCATCTCCCTCTAGATTTCCACTTACCCTAGATCAAAAGGCGGGGGGGGTCAAGGACACCTGGGCCGGATAAGACTCGGATCCATAACCCAGCGGTCACCAACCGCTTGATACTCATCAAGGCCCCCTCCTGTGCCTGCCCCGCCTGGGGTAAGCTGGGATCGATCCTGAACCCCATTCACAGGAGGGAAACCGATGCGATTCTACACCCGCCAGCACAAGCACTACTGTGGGATCGACCTGCACGCCCGCACCATGTCTCTCTGCGTCCTCGACCAGGCCGGCGAGGTCCTCCTCCAGCAGGCCATCCGCTGTGACCCGAGGATCTTCCTCCGCACGATCGCCCCCTACCGGGACGACCTGGTCGTCGCCGTCGAGTACATCTTCACCTGGGACCTGGCTCGCCGATCTGTGCGCCCGCGAGCAGATCCGCTTCGTCCTCGGCCACGCCTTGTACATGAAGGCCATCCATGGCGGCAAGGCCAAGAACGATCGGATCGACGCCCACAAGATCGCCACGCTCCTGCGCGGCGGGATGCTCCCTGAAGCCTACGTCTATCCGCCGGAGATGCGCGCGACCCGCGACCTTCTCCGGCGCCGTCTCCACCTCGTCCGGAAGCGGGGCGAACTCCTCGCCCATATCCAGAATACCGAGCAGCTCCTGAATCGTCCGGATATCATCTCCGTCCTCCAGGACGTGGGTCGCGAAGGAATGGCGCCTATGCCGGCCCCGGCATAGGCGCCACTATGCCGGGTTCCGGACTATGCCGGGTCGAGCACGGAGGGGATGTCCAATTGTCCGCGAAGGAAGGACTTCATCGGATCGGTCCGCACCCTCACCCGGCATAGGATTCTCGGGATCACAG
>Ga0187870_1001746_pt1 | contig 19050 bp, 20 predicted proteins | sample June2016WEW_13_1_3_FD_132974 | JGI IMG/M metagenome (GOLD analysis project Ga0187870, IMG submission 132974) | Peatland microbial communities from SPRUCE experiment site at the Marcell Experimental Forest, Minnesota, USA - June2016WEW_13_150 | ecosystem: Environmental > Terrestrial > Soil >... | reverse complement strand
CCCCGTGTGGGTTTGGGAAGGTGTGTGTTGGGGGGGCGGGCGGGGGTGTTTGGGGCGTAGGGCCCGGACCCAAATCGACCGGGGTGGGGATATGGGGGGCTTTTCGGGGGGGGGGGGGGGTCCGAATTATGGGATTTTATGGGACCTTCTGAGGCTGCGTGAGCTGTGCACAATTCCGTCGGAAACCTACATCCAGGACTGAAGGTGTGACCCTCCGGGAGGGTGATGTCGGAGGGAATTGTGTTACACTTCCGACATCATGATGTCTAGACGAAAGGTGCACCCGTCAGGATGCGTTCTGAACCGTAGCACATTCCGTCGTGGGGTGGTTGCGCCGCTTGAGCAGAAGGAAGGGAGACACAGTCGCCGCCAGGTTGAAGCGTCAACAGTTAGTGTGCAGGCTGCTTCTTCGCGGCTTCACGGTTCCGGAGGTCGCAGGTCACATGTATGTGACGGAACGCGCGATTCAGCTGGACTTTCAGGAGATCAAGACCAGCCTCTTCCAGGTGATTCAACTGAAAGAGCTGAGGTCCCTCAAGCTGGCCCTGCTTGAGTTGGATGAGTTGTGGCGTGAGGCGTGGGTCCTCTACCATAGGCCGCCAGGAGAGGGCGGCGATGATAGGGGCGTGAAGGCTATGCTGCTCATGGACCTGTCGCGAATCTCCGCTGAGAAGAACCACCTGCTCCTGCCAACGGACGCGAAGAACCTCAGTCGTATGGAGTCCACGAGAGCGCCTGTCCGCATCGAGCGGCTCACATTCGACGAACAGCTGGAGAGGGAGACTGAGGAGTTGCGAGTGAATGAAGGGTTACGAAGAAGCGAAGGCCTCGACGACCCAGAGGACAATTAAGATTCAGGAGACCAATCGGCAAGTCGTCGCTTTGAGGCGCATGCTCCTCCAGCAGTTGGGTCATTCACTGAAATCCTCCAAGAGATCTGCAGGGACTATCCGAACGTAACGGTCTACGCTGACTCATCCTCCCCAGACGGGAACAACGACCTGCGAAACATGGGAGTCGATGTGATGCCCGTTACTTTCTCGACGGAAAAAGGCGAACTCATCAATCATGTGCGCTGGCGTCTTGAACAGGGCCTCATCAAGATTCCAAATCCTGAAGTGGAAACCACGTTCTTGACACTTGTGCAGCAGATGAAAGCCTACCACTATGACCCGTCTGGGAAACCGGCGAAAGTGAACGATGACTGTGTGGACTCAATGTTGTGCGGCATGGTCGCCTTCAAGCAAACCCTCATCGAATTAGTGGGCGTAAGACGAAGACAGTAGACAAGCCAGTGGTTACGAACCCCAAACCGGAGTTCAAATTCAGTCGCCCGCACCAGCTATACCGACGACGGTTCAAATTGCTTTGCCCGCACCAGCTATACCACACACACTTTTCCAACGACGAAAGACGACGGTTCAAATTCTGACGCCACACACCAGTTCCTGGCGCGTCTTCTCCCAGCATTTGCGAGAATTCTGAGCTGGGTCGGTCAATAGAAGTAAATGTGAGACACATCACTGCGAGAGTGTAGTGGGGAACACCAGACGTGGGAAAGGCGGATGAATATGCTAAGCTGAACGAAGAACTGTGGGATTTGAGGGCTGAGAGCTGGTTTGATAGACGCTTCAGCTTCCAGTCTAGATACCTCAGATGGATGCAAAAGAAACTGTTTTCCCTCTTAGAATTCGGCCGGAATCCCCGCTTTCTGGACTTGGGTTGTGGCACTGGGTGGGCTGTGCACTACGCAGCCAGCTTGGCGGGTGGACGAGGAGAATTCTATGGTGTCGATATTTCATCTAAGATGATTGAGAAGGCGGAAGCAGGATCCACGAGTTACAGGAACGTTCATTTTCGGAAAGCCAATGCTGAGGAACTCCCCTTCGACAATGACTTCTTTGACCTTGTCATTTGCTCTAATTCGTTTCATCATTACTTCAGTCCTGACAAGGTTCTTGGAGAGGTCTACCGAGTCTTGAAGCCCAACGGGAGAATCTATGTCCTCGACATGACGGCAGACGGGCTCATGACACGAATGTTTGATAGACTGGTCAAGAAGAAAGAACCAGCTCATGTGAAATTGTACTCAACAATCGAATATCAGACACTCTTTGAGAGAGCGAGACTACGTTACGTGACCAGCAAGTCGGTATTGTTATCAACGAAAGTTCACATCGCTGAGAAAGTCGGCGCGCCGATCAACTGACAATTCAGCGGTTCAAATTCCGCTGCTCGCACCACTGATACCACACACACACTAAACGACGAACGACGACCGGTGGAAGGGTTGACTTTTCAGATGTTTTTCGGATTTCCAGTTTTGCGTTTGATTAGTCCGTAGGCGACAAGCATGAAGACCGTCAGTTGTGTGTGTGGTACTAGTGGTGCGCGCACACACACACAAAACAATGCATGAATCTACGGTTCAAATTCGGCCGGTCGCACCATTGATACCGACGACGACGACGACGACTTGTACCTGTTTTTTAGGGGAAGTATCCCCTAACAACCCCCCTCTCCATTTCCGCATCCGCAAGCGGAAAGTATGTTTCACACCCCGCCCTTGACTTGTCCTATGTGTCAAATGACCTCATTTCCGCGCCGCAAGACACACCGCTTCTCCGCGTCCGCGCGTACGCGCACAGCCTTCCTCCTAGATTGACGCATGTCGAGCGGCCCGCGCGTAAACGGAACCCCATTCCGCAAAGTGATAGATTCCTCGCGCGTACGCGAGCTTCGCGGAAAAGAAACGCGCAGGCCAGCTACCGCGAAACCTCCTGGCAAAACCAAACATCGCGCGAGATTATCGAGAAAACCAAACATCGCGACCAGCGCGAATCTCTCGCAACGCCAATTGCGACAAGTCACACTTGGCTTAGGTTTTTTGTGACGTGCAACAATGAGTGTTAAGAGGACATTAAGCGTGGTCTTTCTCCGGAACAATATATACGAGCCGTTGACTATCCGTCACGTGATCGAGAATCATGGCTACTCCGTCAGCCGCCCATTCGATCAGAGTCAGACAAGAGGATGACGAACAGGTCTTCGAACTGTCTGTAGGTGGCGAAGTTGTGTGTACAGTTAGAACTTGTGCTCACAGACTAGTGAAGATTATCACCGTCTCAGAACTGAGAGGAAAAGGTTACGGGACAAAACTGCTTCAACATGTTGAAGAGGAAGAGAGGCAGAATGGTGCAAGGATATTCGATACAACAGACATCAATTCAACTGACAATGCCGTTGTAAGCTTCTTCAAGAAGAACGGGTACACGAACCGAGAAAAAAATTGTGAGGAAGTACACCCCGTTAGTATGAGGATTGGGAAGAATCTTGGTTAGCGCATGAAGTGCGTGATTAACCATCGCTGATGCTTTCATTTGGCCGGAGCTACGCGTAGCTTACAGCATTCCTAATTGGCGTGTTTTGGGGTGGTTTTCGTGTTTTGGGCGCCTGTCAGCGGAATTTCGTTCTGTAAGGCTCAAGCGGAGCCTGTTTGGGCTTTGGAATTAGACATGTTACTGTAAAGCAAGCTAAGAAACAATATATTAACTAAGAAACGCCAATGCCCAATCAGTGGCATTAGAGCTAGGTTACCCGCTCACTGAATATTACATAGGTATTGGAGAATTCGAGAATTGGCAAACAGGCGCACGAAAGAATCACTTGTACTCATGCTTATGTTACTGGGCGCAATTTTCGTCGTCTCAACTGTTCAATCTCTAGTTTCCGCTGGGCCAAGAGTCAACTTCTCACCCTATGGCACGGTCACCCTCTCGCCAGTGACTGGGTCTCCAAATTCTGGACCGTTGGGAACGGTAGTTACGGTCACGGGTTCGGGATTCAGTGCAAGTCCGGTCACTTTTGCAACCTTATCTCCCCTCACACCAAAACTTTTCTCGCAGGAGACTCCTGGGCCCGCAACTTGTCCCGTAAGCGGTGGCAGTATCAGCGCAGGATGCCAATTAACGATCGCCCTCACCGCTTCCCCAGGAACAACATACACGTTTACTGTGACCGATGGAGTGCCCGCCGATGCAACGACCCAAACCTTCACGGTCACCATCCCAACGATTTCTGTTTCGCAGACCTCTGTTGGTCCAGGGTTCTTTGTAACTGTCACAGGTTCGGGGTTCAGTCCTGCAGACGATAGCTGCTCAGTTGGTGTGGGAACTCCAACTATTTTTACTGGGCTCTGCGCAATAACTAGCCCGGGGAGTGGGCAGATCACAGGTTCATTTGTTATTCCTGACCCGGCGCCATTTCCAGGTGTCTATTCGGTGTTTGTGAATGGATACCATGGAGCCCCCTTTGTCGATTCTGCTTCCACTAGTATTGTGATTGGCGCTGGCGCGATTTCAGTCTCAACAATCACATCGTTCCTTTCCACTACCACGTCCTCCTCAACAACCATTACGTCCGTTTCGACAACTTCCACAACAACATCAACCAGCACGTCAACCTTCAGTTCTACCGGTTTGTCGAGTGCGACGTACACAGTTTACTCGACAACAACGGTCATCGGTCCGACAACGACCACAATCTCAGTGACACCCACGCAAGCGTTCCTTGTGAACGTGACAACTACAGGTGGAACCGTTTTCATAACAGTGACAATTCCCACTACGATTACCGTTACGGGTTTCATAACCGGAATTGTTGGGCAAGCCACCCATGGAGGGGCGCCTGATTATGTTGGCCTGCTCGGAATGGTGTTACTTCTGGGGTGGGTTGTTGTGAGGAGGTTGTTGGGTTGATCTCGCAACGTAGAATCGTGTTCATTGTGTTTGTCCTTGCAATTGCATTGTTTGGGGTTAGTCAGGTCGTGTCGGCCGGGCCGAACGTAGGGCCAGCCGCAGGTACAACCTTTTTCACGAGTGTCTCAACGACCATCTCGACCACGAGTATGGCTACCTCAACGTTTACGGCATTCTCGACAACAACTTCGACCTCGAGCACTACGACAAGCACGTCTACAACGACTACCACTTCCTCTACTAGCTGGACGTCTTCGACGACCAGTTCAACAACGGCGCTAACAACCTTCATCCAAGCCTACACGACTTACACTAGCACAATCATCAGCGGCACCGCGACTACGCTCACTAACACCGTTGCAGTTTCGGTCACGCAAGCCATCACATCTATCCAAGTATTGACCTCTTCAGTGGGTGTGGTATTGCCGATTGGGATACCTGGCTTCCCGGTAGAAGCTATTGGGCTGGGGTTACTGCTCGGCCTACTGGCATTGTTCATCCGTAGAAGGCGAACCAGCAACTCAGAGACTCAGTGAACGCAAGTCAGCCGCCTGTAACACCATTAGTCTCTCCTGCTCCCCTCATCGTTGACCAAGAGAGCTGATCCGGCGGGAATCCGCCCAGTCGTCAAGTCTTCGATTAGAGGAATTCGAGGCAAAATCTGTACGTGAAACTCAAATTGAGAGAACTGAGAGTTGTAGGTTGCGGTTTCATTTTGCAGTTACTAGGCAACTCAACATTCTCGTGTGTGTGCACCATCAGTACCACAAAAGAGGCGAAGTAAGCTCAAATCAGGGCTTCATTAGTTATTCGATGTATCGGCTTTCTAGCTTGTCGCGGAGTGTGTTCACGTGTCCGATCAAACTAATGTGCCATGCCCTTCCTGCCGACGAAAGGTTCACTCTTCTGACACATTCTGTGATTTCTGTGGCCATCTTCTCACGCGTCAAATCCAGAACTGCTGCCCACAATGCAAGGCGTTGAATGAATGGGGCGCCGCATACTGTGACTCATGTGGCATACAACTCCCCGCGTATTGCTGGAAATGCGGTTCACCTAGAGAGGAAATGGACCGGTACTGCGTTAGATGTGGCGCAGCGTTGTCAAGCACTTGGTCCACTAAGACTGAAACTAGCCAATGGACTCGAGAAAGTGGGAGCACACCATCACTCGTCAAGGAGACTGGACTGCCAACAGCAAAACAGCCCGCCAGCGGTAGGGCTCAAAATGACGCCAAATCACGTTTCGATGCTCTACCCATCACTGGGAGTCGCATCAAACCCGCCATCGCGATACAAACCAGAGTAACTCGAAAGCATCTCGCCACGCTCTTGGCAGGCCTGCTCCTGTTGTCTTTCACCCTCCTATTGAGGAGTCGATACGGTCCTTACATATCCGGCCCAGCCCTCGCCTTCATTCGGAATCCTGCGGAAATCCTTTCGGAGGCTGCGAAAGTCTTCGTGACGGACTTCACAAGGTGGCTAGATGCTCTGACGTGGACTGCTTTCTTGCTCGTCTTCTGGCCCTTTATTGCGATAGATTTGACCAGATCGCTCGGGAAGTCTGCGATTCTTCTTCTGGACGCGGCACACAAACGCATCAAGCCACAAGCCCGTGACCCGAGTTTCCTGCCCAAGGTATCCGTGATCATTCCAGCCCACAATGAAGAGAAGACTATTCTTGCATCGATAAACTCCGCGATGGAGGCCGATTACCCAGACAAGGAAGTAGTAGTCGTTGATGATGGGTCGAAAGATAAAACCTACGTGCTGGCAAAATCTTACGCGAACAGGGGCTCGGTCAAGCTTCTGCACAGGGACGTGGCAAGTGGATCAAAAGCTGGGGCAATGAACCATGGTCTGCTCTTCGCCTCCGGAGACGTTGTGGTCACAGTTGACGCTGATACACTTCTCGAGAAGAGTTCGCTCAAGCAAATCGTGAGAATGCTGGATGACCCGAATGTGAGCGCAGTGTCCGGGAATGTTCGAATCTTGCGCGGAGAGAAAGGAGGGAACAACTTGACAGTCAAACTTCAGGCTTACGAGTATGTTCTCTCGCTTGAGCTTGGCCGCCGATTCAATTCTGTAATCGGATCGCTCCTGATGATATCAGGAGCGTTCGGCGCATTCTGGAAGAAGGACGTTCGAGCGCTTGGAGAATACGATATGGATACGATAACTGAGGATTTTGACATCACGTTGAAGGTGAGGAAGCTCGGCAAGCGGCTCGTGTTTGCAGACAAGGCAGTTTCATGGACCTTCGCACCGGAGAATTGGAGAGACTGGCGCCGTCAGAGAATTAGATGGGCGCGTGGACAAGCCGAGACCCTTTGGAAGCACCGGAACATATTCCGCAGGGAGGGGTTCGATTTCATGTACGTTCTTGCGATCTATGACATGTTGCTTGTGGATGTCATGGTTCCCTTTATGAGGTTCGCATGGATATTCTGGCTCTTGTTTTTCTATTCATCTGCACTCCTCTATGTCCTTCTTCTCATGGTATTGCTTTACTTTGCAACTGAGTCGGTTGCATTTCTGACGGCGGGCCTGTTATCACCGAGGAAGACAGATCTTAGAAAAGCCTACTTGATTCCCGTTATGGTACTCTTCTATAGGCCCTACTACTCACTAATCCGGATGAAGGCCTATTTTGATTGGATTCTGATGAAAGAAATTAAGTGGTGAACGTCCTGTCATGCTCCAGCTCTCGACGTGCTGTCTGCTGAAATCATTCTAACCACTAAGTGACCGTATCATTTGCTTGACGAATCACTAGGGATTTCTCAAGTATGAGTGAATTTCTATCAATCGCGCCACTGATGGGTGAAAGAGTTCTCCGCATTTTGCGCAGACATATTCCATTACAGGGTCCTGGAACATGTCTCTACATTTTACGCAGACGTACTGGTTCTCGCTCTTTTTGTAGTCCACACCAATCAATCGGATCTCTTTTCTGCATTTTGGACATAAGTTGCCTACATACTCTTGTTCTGGTCTAACACTGCCGCAGGAGAAGTGCTCGATCAGAGGGACCCTTCTGAAGTCAGAAGACCCGCAGTGCGGGCATCTTCCCTCTTGGTAAGTTGTCAATGAGCTGCATTTGGGGCAGCTGAGTCTCCTCTTGTTTGGACCTTTGGCGATCAGCCCTTCCTCACTCAATCGCTGGAGGCTCTGTTCCGCCTCTTCATGATCTACTCCGTACTCTACTGAAACCTCGGAGGCATCGATCATTGCTGGCATCTTGCTTAGGTCTGACTTCAGAAGGTCAACCAGATTCTTGACACTCTTTTCCATTGGTCTGAGGACTATGACGTCTTTTGCTCTCGATAATTCTAGTCTCCTATCATCGAAAGCAGTTCGATCAAATCGTTCTATCCACAGTTGTCGGTCCTGAAGTCTGATGCATCCATCGGCGTTTGAACGCAGCATTTCCAATTCCCTAAGGTCTACTGGGTTTGTATGCGAGATACCAATTCCGATAGTATTGTGGGTTCTGGTCAACATCTTGATTCCTCGGATCAGTTCGTACACTTCTCTAGCATTGATGTCCATTAGGAGTGTTGAAACCGTGTCAATTACGATGAAAGACCTCTCTTTCAGCTTTGGAAGATAACTCATGATTTTCTTCATGATCTCGTTCGTGTCGTAGGTCAAACTGCTGAACGGAGGTATTTCACCTGTCCTGATTTTCTCTGCTCTGGCAGAAAAGAAATCGAGGAACAAGAGAATCCCATTTCTCTCGTAATAATCCGCATCAAGGTCAATTCTTCTAAGACAATTTCGTATTTCCTGAGCAGCAGAATCTAAACATATGTAAAGTCCGAAGCAACCATTCCTGAGAAGGCCGGCGGTCATTTGCCAGACAACTTGATGTTTGCTTGCGGCAATATCTCCGCAGACGCTCAGACAAAACGGCCTAGGTATGCCGCCTTCAATCAGCCGATCCAATTCAGGTATACCCGTGGGTTCTCTTTCCATCTTTCCTGCCAGCAGGAAATCGACGTCTACCGGACAATATTCTCCTGTCGATATATTTGAGCCCACTTGCAGCGGTAATAATTAATGATAATATTAACAACAATTCTGTCCATGGTAACGCGTAGTTGTGTGTGTGGGTATGCTGATGCAAGCACAGCATTGAACTTGGCTTATGGTCGTGTCTGATCGTACGAATCAGGATTCACTATTGAAGGCTAATAGTTGTCTCGGGCTCTTCTTGCTTCGTTTCGATTAGATCCTATCTGGCCTTAGACCCTACATGCGTTAACCTAGGTGCGGTTTGCGTTTGAAGTTGTTGGCGAAAATGAGCACCAACAAGAGACACACTGCCAAGGCCGAAAATACGCCGTTGGAGAATTCAGATATCGGGGCGCCTAGAACATTAATTGCAACTTGAGATTGTGCGAAGCATCCGCTGGAATCATGCACCTGAACTGCAGCAGTATAGTCTGCAACGTTGACGTACGTGTGCGTGGCCACTGACCCAGTGACGAAGAAAACGCTCGTCGTTTGAGTATAGTAATAGTCGCCATAATACCAGTTGTACGCGACTGAGCTTTCAGTGGATAGGGCGTACGCGGCGAACGTGACCGTCAAGGGCGGCGCGCCCGTAGCATTGGGAAGCAAGATCACTGCTAGCGTGCAACTGGTTGGAGCAACATAGCCTGTAGTCGTCGTTGTCGTAGTACTCGTGGAAGTTGACGTTGAAGTTGACGTGGTGCTGGAAGTCTGAGACGAAGTGGTTGTGGAAATAGACGAGGAAGTCGACGTTGTAGATGAAGTTGAAGTCGTGAGTTGCGGCAAAAACACTGAACTCGTACTGGTCGAGATTGTCATAATTGGTATGGCTAGTTGACTTATGACAGTGGTCGACGGGCTCCCAGTGAAAGATGTCCACGCAACGGAAATCGTGTACGCTACCACATAGAAAGTCTGCGTTTGTGTTGTAAGGCTGGTCACACTAAACGTGCTCGTACTTGAAACGTAACTCGTGGATGTTGACACGCTGGACACTGAACTGGTTGTAGACAATGTGTGGGTGGCCGAGGTGTACGTGGTCGACGTCTCCTTTGATGTTGAAGTTGAGGTGGAAATGCTCGTGAACGTGGTACTGTACTCTGTAGATGGAACTGTCAAAGTGCCTGGAACAGTCGTGGTAGAAGTTATTGACGTGGTCGTGGATGCGGTTGACGACAGCGTCTGTGTAGTGGTTGTTGTGGCAGGTGTTGTCAGCAAACTCGTCAGGATGGAGGAGATTGTCTGAGTTAGCGTCGTGTACGTTCGAGTGAGCGATGTAGTTGTGTAAGAACTCAGCTGAGTTGTAGTCGATCTCGATGCGCTTTGGGTGTATGTGGTTGATGTGGCTGTTGCGATGGTCGCTATCGTATAGCGCAGCACAGTCTGCGAGAACTGGGAAACTGTTGCATAAACTAAGGTGCTTAACCTAGTCGTTGATGTGCTGACCAGTGTTGAGGTCGACGTGAACGGAGTAATGACCGAAAGAGTGGAAGTCGTTGGGGAAGTTGTCGTTGTCACAGCCGTTGTAATCGTGGATGTGCTAGTTGTATGCGTGGTGGACACGGATTTCGTTGTGGTCGTTGTTGTGGTTTGCTGGACAGTGAGAGTGATCTGGTAGGACAGGGGCAGAGGAATGCCGCTCGACTGGGCTTGCACAGTCATTTGATACGTGCCAGGCGCTATTGAATTTGAGGCGCTAATAGTCAATAACGTTTCGAATGTTGGTGTTCCGGATGTTGTGCCAAAGCTAGCAGTCAGCCCTAATGGAACATTAGTGATTGCGAGCTGAGTGGGCTGAGATACACCGCTTGCGAGTGACACGCTCACGACGTAAACTGCGGTTTGGCCCTGCATGATCGTTTGCGAGTTAGGGGAAACCGACAACTGGATGGAATATGTATCGAATACTATGGCTCTGGCAGCAGCGGTCTTCGCTGTTGCGCTACCGTCGAGCAGCCATTCACTAGTGTTCGCGTTCACGAAGACAGGTTGCACCTCTGACCCACTGAACGTGGCCAAGAGACTTGGAATAACAGTGGACATGACCGCTAGACTGGACGCGATAACGAGGGCCACGTAGAAGCAGAACAGCACCCTGTGCCCCTTCCCACGATTGGGACAGCCCGTTTGGTCCACAGCTAGTCTACTCTGGCCAGGTGTCATCTTGTTCAAACGGCTTCTTTAGGTGTAGCGAATAGGACCCGAGTTGCAAGGGAGAGATCGAAGCGATTGAGTTTACATCGTGGATGTGAAGGTTGTCGCCACCTGGTTGTCAAGGGAATGTCACAGAAGCGAGTTAGTGTTCTCCAAGTGTGTTGGGTATCCATATCCTCGATCGCAACATCCACCTCCTGATCCACGACAACCACAACAACGAGCATATCCTCCCCCACCACCTACACGTCTACCTAGGTGTAGAGTACGAAGCTCATCTTGATGTCGAAGAGGCTTTAGTTTTGGGGGTCTTCGATGCCCATTCCATGCCAGCGCGCACGCTTTCCCAAATTGTGTCAGAATAGTATGCTTTCCATTCCTAAAACCGGCTTATTTGCCTCAAATCTGCTAGAGGACTTTTCTTAATAGGTCAAACCTTTACTATACACCCAAAATCAAGTCGGGTGAGTGCGGAGCATGTTCTCTAGGCCGTTCCTGAACTCGAAAAGGATTCTGCTAATCATAATCATGATTGCAATGTTTGCTTCCCCGATCGCTCCCTTGCCAGAAGCGAAAGCGACCAGTCCCAACCTAAGCCTCCAAGAATGGCAGGTGCCAACGAGCAATGCTGGCCCTTGGGGTATAGGTGTCGATTCCTACGGGAAGACTTGGTTCACTGAAAACTTAACAAACAAACTTGGAATGCTAGACCCAACTACAAACACATTTTACGAAATGAATACGCCCAGCTCAAGCCCTCGAGGTCTTGCCGTCAGCCAAGTTGCCCTTACCGGTTACCAATCGACTCGAGTCTACTTCACCGAGGGCTCTTCGAACAAGGTTGCCTTTTTCGACAACAACACTGGTACGCCGTATCGGTTCACGGAGTATCAGCTACACGGTGGCAGCAACCCGGTAAACATTGCTGTCGATGACCAAGGTTTCATGTACTTCACTGAGACAGGTCGTGACATAATTGGAGTCTTAAACCCAAGTTCGAACACTTTGACAGAATGGACACTACCCGGCGCCACAACGAGCCCAGGCTCAAACAATAATCTTGGTAATCTAGGAGTCTGGGGAATTTCCGTTCAGGTGGTAAATTCACAGAGCGGCACCCACCGTCTCGCGTGGTTTACAGAACTCACCGGCGACAAGATCGGACGATTGGACACAAGCACCGGCCAGCTGCAATTATACGACATTAGTAGTCTTGGCGTCACTGCACATCATGGTCCTGCTGGCATCGTTGCGACCCCTGCCACATGCACCAGCAGTGGTACCACATGTAACAACAATCAGGTTTTCTTCTCATCCCTTAACACGAATCAAATCTCAGTCATAGGCCCCGGGGACACGTTAAGTAGTTACAATCTTTTCGGGGGAATCGGTGGTAGCGCGAAACCTGCAGCCGTAGCAATTGATTCCACAAACAATAGGCTTTGGTTTCCGGAAAGCAATTCTGGGAACATAGGTTTCATTGACACCACGTTCTCACAGCCTACTCAGATAGTTCCCACAACTCTCTGCTCAATCTTAGGTGGCACCACTCCTTCGGGAACATGCTCAAAACCCCCATTTTTCCCATCCATCCCTTCAACAACGCAGGCGACGGTCCAGACATGCAATCCGAGTAGCTCTAGCGGAGGAGGAGCCAACCAATGCACTTTGAGTAGTCCAAACACACCTGGCACTAGTGCAACTGTTAATGTCCAGGGCCCTGGGCCAACGAACACTTTGACCCCAGGCAATGCTTTGAATGGAGCATACGAGTACCCACTAACAAGCACGGGTTCACAACCGCAATCCGTCGCGTTGGATCCTTCAGGCAACATCTGGGTGACTGAGAACGCGAATTCCGCGAACAAGATTGGGCTGGTTACAGTCATCCCTAACTCTTTTCAGGTATCGGTTACGTCTTCTTCCACGCAGACCGTAACCCAGGGGCAGTCAGCTACTTTCACTGTGAGTGTCAGTTTGGTTAGCGGTAGTGCGTCGTCGGTGCAGCTATCCGTCAATGCGCCCTCGGGTTTAACGGACAACTTCAACCCGGCCTCAGGAACCCCGACGTCGGGAACCCCCTTCACTTCAACCCTAACGGTTTTCACAAGCAGCACAACTACCCCGCAAAGCTATCCAATGACAATTACAGGAACGGGTGGGGGACAGACCAGCCAGGTCCAGATTACTGTCATCGTTAATCCAGTCGTAACAACCACAACATCTAACACGACGAGCGGAGTCACAAGCGACTTCCAAATCTCGGTTGTTGGTTCGGATACTGCGACCGTGCTTGAGGGCAGTTCTGCTACGTACAGCCTAGACGTCTCACAGGTCAGCGGAACCGCGGGTACGGTCACTCTGAGCGCTGCTGGGTTGCCGACTGGGGCAACCGCCTCGTTCAATCCGGCAAGCAATACTCCTAATTTCGGTTCAACGCTAACTGTAAGCACAATACTGGGAGTGACAATTGGCACTTTTCCAATCGCTATCACCGCCAGCGGTGAAGGTACAATTCACTCTGTCACCGTCACGCTTGTGACGCAGGCTCAACCGCGAGACTTTACTCTCTCGTTCACCAGGGACTCACAATCCATTACCAGCGCGAGCTTGGTACAGGGAGCCAGAGCGGATATCCTAGTAACGGTGAACGCGTTCGGAGTCTTCAATAGCCCGGTCACCCTTGCCGGGTCATTCTCACCTTCTGATCCTAATTTGGTTGCGACCTTTTCGCCGTCCTCAGTGACTCCTCCGACGGCTGGCTCTGTCACCTCGACATTGGAGATCGTGGCCCAGAAGAATACGCCCGGCAACACTTATCAGTTGACTGTGACCGCGACGGATACAAGTGGGACGGTGTCGCCGAAAACCTATCAAATAACGATAAGCGTTTCCCCATGCCTAATAGCTACAGCCACTTACGGCTCCGAGTTGTCGCCTGAGGTTCAGTTCCTCCGCAACTTCCGCGACCAACAAATCCTACGCACTTTTGCGGGCTCAAGTTTCATGGGCGTATTCAATGCCTGGTACTATTCCTTCAGCCCGGCTGTGGCTCAGTATGAGTATTCGCACGAAACAACACGCACAGTCATGAAAGAGGTCCTCTATCCACTAATCGGCATCTTGCATGTCTCATCCGATTCTTATGCCGCCCTTGCCTTCCAACCTGAGTTAGCAGCGCTCACAGCAGGTATCGTCGCCAGTTTCCTGATTGGGTTGGCATATGTCGGGTTGCCCGCGTTCGGTGTACTCTGTTTGGCGAAGGAGAAGGTTAGTTCAAAAACCAAACGGAGAGCATTGAAATTGACAGCGACAGTTGCCATGGCATTGTTCGCAGCTTTCATCGTAGCTGAGCTGTTGGCATTGGCTAGCCTGATGATGATTGCAAGTGTTGGCCTCATTCTAACGGTTCTCGCCGCGGGAGCCATCGTGCCAGCTTTTGGATTAGTGCGCTCGGCTAGGCGAGAGGCCTAGTTTCCCCTGTTTTTCTTTCGATTTGTTTCTGTGCTTCTTGGGTAACCAGCTCAGCCACTGTGCGCGCTGGTATTGCCAGTGTCTCGGCTATTGTGTGGATGTCGTCGAATTCGGGTTTGGTTTTGATTACTCTCCCGGAGGCGGTGGTGGCTGTTTTGATTCTCACGTCAAACGTTTTCTCTTGTATTGTCACCTTGATCGTTCGAATCTCCCTGTTTAGTGTGAAACGTGTGTATTCTTGATACCTCACGCCCAATGTGCCTGTTTCTTCCATGATTAGCTCTGCGATTCTTTCCGCATCTTGTGGGTCGCATATTGCGTGTAGGATGTGGCCGGGGCGGTTCTTTTTGAATTGCGCCGAAGTTACCCACACATCTTTCGCGCCCGAATCGAGAATGCGTTGGATGGCGTGGCCTAACATTTCGCCAGGTAGGTCGTCCAAGTTGGTTTCGAGGACTTGAACGCTGTCTCTGTTGAGGTTGTGTTCGAGGCTTTGGCCGATGACGACTCGGAGCATGTTCGGTGCGGTTGGCAGGTCTAGGCTTCCTGCGCCGTACCCTATTCTTTTAGGAATGATTGGGGGGTAGTGTTCGAGGAAAGCGTGGGCGAGATTTACGAGCATCGACACGCCGGTGGGGGTGGCGAGTTCTGTGGGCTCGGGTCCACCAATTACCGGTACCCTGTTCCGCGTGAGTATTTCTAGAACGGCTGGTGCCGGTACGGCCAATTTCCCATGTGAGAAGCTGACTGTGCCACCGCCAACAGCAACAGGAGTGGAGTAGATCTTCCCGTCGAATATGCCTAGGCTGTCGCATGCTGTTGCAACGCCCAGAATATCTGCTAACGTGTCCGTTGAGCCTGCCTCATGTAGATGAGTCTGTTTCAGGCTTACTCCGTGAAGCCTGCTTTCAACCTCCACGAGTGTTTTCACGGATTCCCTGGCGAAAGCCACCGCCTCTGCACTCATCTGCGATGACGTCGCTATCTTCTCTATTGCCTCAATCATGGATTCCGCGTGAACTTCAGTTGAATCTTCCGAAATCTCGGACACAGCTCTTCGAGCCCTGAACCCGTGCGTCCTGACTTCCGTGGTCTCAAAGTGGATTGATTTGCATTTTGGGTAGTGCTTGGGGATTAGTTGAAGGGTTTCCTGGATGAGTTTGATGTTGGCGCCTGCGTCGATTAGGGCCCCGAGCAACATGTCACCTGAGATGCCTGCCGTCTGGCAGTCGATGACGGTGACCTTTGTCAACACAATTGGGCCCCAGCTTGTTTAGCCGCCGACTGGAATTAAGCCATTATGAGGAGAGGTGAGGGGGAATCCGTAACTGTAAGGCTCCGCAAGGAACCCACAAGGATTCCAAGAAGACATTCGGTCTATGATAGCTGACAGCAAATCGGAGAAGGCTGCAAAAACATAGAACTCGCAACCTCACTTCTCAGCCTACTCGAGGGAAACCAAGTTTAGGCCCCGAAAGGCTCAATACGGAAATCACTGAACTGCGCGTGTCGAGTGAAACGAGATGGTTCTATTTCTCAGCAGGAATGACGTTGAGTCTGTTCTCACGATGCGGGACGCAATCGAGGCCGTCGAGAAGGCGTTCGGGGAATACGGAAACGGAACCGTCAACATGCCACTCAGGCCAACCATCAAAGTCCCCAAACAGAAAGGGGCGGTTCTTTTCATGCCCGCATACTTGGAAGAAATGAATGCCCTCGGGATCAAAGTCGTATCTGTCTATCCGGATAATCCGAAGTTCGACCTGCCAACAATACTGGGCGTTGTTCTCTTGACTGAGCCGAAGAGCGGTGAATTGCTCGCGGTTATGGACGGCGCGTTTCTCACTGCCGTTCGCACAGGCGCAGCGAGCGGTGTGGCGACGAAATATCTCGCAAGAAAGGACGCCAAGGAAATCGGAATAATCGGAGCTGGGGTGCAAGGGAAGAAGCAGGTGGCGGCTGTTTGCGAAGTAAGGCCGATAAAGAAAGTGAAGGCCTACGACGTTCTCCCAGACAAACGCAAATTGTTCTGCAACGAAGTCGCGAAGGAGCTTGGTGTTCAAGCTGTGGAAGTCGAGAGTGGAAGAGAGGCGGTTAGGGGGTCTGATATTGTGATAACAGCGAGCACCTCAAAGACGCCTGTAGTGGAAGGGGAATGGTTGGAAGCTGGGTCGCATGTAAATGCGATTGGCTCCCACACTCCCGATGCAAGGGAACTTGACGCGGCCGCTTTGAAACGAGCCAAATTGTTCGTTGATTCGAGGGAGGCGGCCCTCAAAGAAGCAGGCGACCTAATCATTCCAATCACACAGGGTCTGCTTTCGCAGGACCACATCTACGCAGAGCTCGGTGAGGTCGTGACTGGAAAGAAAGCTGGGCGTGAAAACGATTCAGAGATTACTGTCTTCAAATCTCAAGGCCTCGCCATTCAGGACATCTCGACAGCAAGAAAGGTCTATGACCTCGCTATTATGAAGGGAGTTGGAAAGGTTGTCCAACTCTGATCAGTTCACTGGACTGTTACGATACTGGGAACTGGGCGCTCATGTGTGGGCAATAGCATCCATGGATATGAGTACGTCTGGAATTGGTATCCCAGCTTCAAGCGTGGTTCTAGCTGGGGGGTGCTCAGGGAAGTATGTCTTGTAGATTTCATTCATTTTCGGGAAATCAGCTGAGTTCTTCAAGAAGACTGAGACTTTCACAATGTTATGCATAGTGAGGCCTGCAGCTTCCAGAATGGCTTTCATGTTCTCCAGGGTTTGATGGGTTTGTGATTCAATACTGGTTCCGGAGATTTTTCCGGTCTTTGGGTCAAATGGGCCTTGGGCTGAAATGAACAGGAAGCCCTCTGATACTACCCCTTGCGAGTATGGTCCTTTAGGTTGTGGCGCGTTTGGTGATGTGACAAATTGTGCGGGCGTACTCGTTCACCTGTGGGCTCAGGCCCTAGGCTTGAGGTTGAAGGGCTTTCCTTCTTGCTTGGTTTTTTCGGGAATCTTGTCCTTCCACTTTTGGAGGAAGGATAGGTCCTCTGTTTGTTCTCTCAAATCATCTGGTAGCATGTGTGGAATTTCGTCGATGATTGGGTACCAGCGATTGCACTTGGGGCAGGTGATCAGCCCTGAATTGATTTCTTCTTTTTCTTCGAACACGAGCAATTCGAGCGGGAAGAATTTGTCAATAGGGCAGGCCAATATGTCCATTAGTTTTCTCTTCAACGCGGAGCCGTCCAGTGAACAGGACGAGGCGCTTACTCAAATATACCACTTTCGAGAGTCACGTCTATGAAAGATGCGGGGCAGGCAGAGCGAGAGTTTCGAGCCAAGGTAGTCGGCACAATTGTTAGTGGCCGCGCTGAGGCGGCACTCCAGTTACTCTCCGAACACTACAGGGTCGATGAACCTGACTTGCGTGTGGGAACTGTGAAGAGGCATAGGAAAGTGCTTGCCTGCTACGTTGAGGGAGAGAAACGGATCTATTTGTCAAAAAGCGATTTCATTACGGACCCTTTCATCATTCTTCACGAATTCTATCATCATTTGAGAGCCTCGGGCGTTACGCGGGGGCAAGTGGAGAAGCGGGCTGATGAGTTTGCGTTGAGTTTTATTCGTGTTTTCAACCGAGTCAGATTGTCAACTGGGCGATTGTGAGAGTGTCAGGGGTCGTCCTGCGGCGCCTGATTGCAGAACGCTTTCACAGATCTCCACAGCTCTTAGGCCATCTAGCCCATTTACCGCGAATGGTTGGTCGTTGAGTATTGATTCTGCGAAGTGTGTCAGTTCGAGTGTGAGCGGTTCTTTCTTGTCGATGTTTGGTTTAACGGTTTTCTCGGAATCTTCGACCGCTATTTCCTGAGTGATGTAGTCGAGCTCGACGGTGGCCTCGCTTCCCGTCACAATCAACGTGCGAGTTTTGCGTGGCGTCAGCCAGTTGGCGTCGATGAAGGCTGTTCCTCCGTTCTTGAATTGGAGCATTATCTCCGCATAGTCTTCCTTGGTATGCCTCATGCTGCCGGTGCGGGCGTAGACGGTGTTCACATCGTCCTTGAAGATGTACCTAGCTAGGTCGATGTCATGAATGGCCGAGTCCCTTACGACGCCCACGTCCCCAATACGCTCAGGCCATCTGCCCACACGCCTGGCGAGCAAGAGCATGACGCTTCCCAACTCGCCGTGATCCACGAGATGCTTCAGATGGCTAACTGCAGGATTGAAGCGTTCAATGTGGCCCGGCATTATTCGGAGGCCCTGCTGTTCGGCGAGGGAGAGCAGTTTTCGGGCTTCGGAGGCAGTGTTTGTCATCGGTTTTTCCACGAGCACATGTTTTCCTGCCTTCAATGCCTGTGTCGCAACTTGCCTGTGGGTAGTGGTCGGAGTGCAAACTGTCACAGCTTCCACATCCTTCCTGGAGAGGAGCTCATCGACGTTGCCCGTGTAGGGTACGTCAAATTGTGTCCCGATTGCCTTAGCAGCGGCCTCGTTCGCGTCGCAGACGCACGCTAACTCAGTGCAGGCGAGTTGAGAGAGTACTCTTGTTTGATTTTTTCCCCAGAAACCGGTTCCTATGACTGCCACGCGGAGTTTTCTCACCGGGTCCACAATCCCCGCCCTGTGCCTCGGTAAACTAGGCCGCTCTTCTCAACGCTG
>Ga0187870_1001740_pt1 | contig 19077 bp, 15 predicted proteins | sample June2016WEW_13_1_3_FD_132974 | JGI IMG/M metagenome (GOLD analysis project Ga0187870, IMG submission 132974) | Peatland microbial communities from SPRUCE experiment site at the Marcell Experimental Forest, Minnesota, USA - June2016WEW_13_150 | ecosystem: Environmental > Terrestrial > Soil >... | reverse complement strand
CCAGTTGCTCTCCACCCGGGGTTATTGCCCCGGCGCAGTTACTTTCAATTACTGGCCTTACAGTGTCGGCCAGGTCAGGGACTTTCACCCTGCTGTCCAAGCGCGCTTTCAGGCGCACATGAGGCAGGCCTTCGGCCTGAAGGCCAGCGTGCCGACGCCATGGCTGCCGTCAGGGGGAAAGCCAAGCAGTATATATATATATGGGCCTCATATACAAAAGCTCCTCAAAGCCTCGCAAATCGCACGGTCCGAAGAATTCCGTCGCGCGCCCCACCGCTCCTCAATTGCGGCTTGGCCACGATGGGGCTGCCGCGTCCGAGGTTCGGGTTTCGGAGGTGGGGTTTATTTCGCGTCGCGCCGGGCCTCGAGCGCCAGGGCCAATTTGATGATGTAGTAGAGGTCCGCGCGGCAATACGGCAGGTCCACGCGGCGGGCGAGTTCCTCGGGCGAGGGCTCTTTGAGCCAGGCCAGGGCCTTGAAGCAGTTCAGGGCAAAGTCGGGCGGGTCGAGGAAGTTCTCGCCGAAATGCACCTGGCGTTCTTCGCCCAGGAGCGGCCAGGTTGGGCAGAGCGCGGTGAAGGTCTGCCACACGCGTTGGACTGCGTCCGGTGCTTGGCCGCGCACCAGCGCCGCCACTTCCGGCGTCAGGTCCTGGAAGAGGCCCAGCTTGTGCCGATGCGGCGCCACGGCCAGCCAAAGGGCGTCGCCTTGGCCGATGAACGGGTCCAGTTCGGAGGACGTGTTGAAGGTCTTGAGCGTCCCGTGCTCGGCCGCCCGGTTCCACCAGGCGATGAGGGCTTGGGCGGTTTCCTGGCTCCTGGCTTTGGCCTGGAGGGCCAGCGCCGAATCCCCGGCCTGATCCGCGAGGCGGCCCAAGGCGAGCAATGAGGCCAGGTAGCGGTTGGCGAAGAGATCGCCCTTGGCGGCATCCAACCGCCAACCGGATTTGGCAAAGTCCTCAAAGGCGGCTTTCAGGTCCGGCCAGGCTTCCAAGACGAGCGGTTCCTCGCCGCAGCGCTGCGCAAAGAGCCAGGCCACGTAAAGGTTGCCGAAGGGGTGCGGCTGCCGGTCGCCGCCCAGGCGGGCGCAGTAAGCCGGGGGAACCGGGAACCATTCCCGGCGTTCGCCCGCATCGAGCGGATAGCGGCCCTGCCGGGTGAAGGGCGGATGCCGGCGCCATTCCGAGCGCAACAGCATCCTGGTTTTGGCCTGCAACTCGGCGGGCAAATGGGGCCAGGCCCAGGCCAGGGCTTCGAACAGCTCGCCGCTGTGGTCGAAGGAAAAAACCCGCCCGGCCAAACCGGGGTCGGTGAACAGGGGCGCCCAATTGCGGCCCAGCACGGCTTCGGTCTGAGCGACCAGTTGCCGGCGGATTTCTTGGGGGCCGGGCAGCGGGGGCGGCGGCGCCGAGCTGGCCGGGATGTCCTTGGCCACGGCCAGCGGCCTGGGAGGTTCCTGGGCGGGCGTTGGCCCGCCAGCGACAAGACAGAGAATCCTGCTGCCGGTCTGCCAATAGATGCGGTGGCCGGCCACGGCCACGCCGCTGCGGGCCGGGCCGTGCCATTCGTTGCGCGCCCAGGGCGGATTGCGGAATCCGCCGTAGGTGTCTCTTTCGCCCCAAATTGGGAACAGTTCGTTGTTCCGCAGGTCGAATCCGCTGAGGGTGCCCTGGTGAATGAGCCAGGCCGTGGGGCCAAGCACCAGGAAGTTTTGGCTCTCGTCGGCCGTGCCCCAAAAGCAGTTCCAGTGGGGCTGCGGGCCTTGCTGGTGAAAGAGCGGGGTGATTTGGTTTTGTTCGAGGTCCAGCAAGCCCAGGGCCACCAGGGGCGCGACGCCGTAGTTCCAGTTGCCGTAGGCGCTGCGGTAAAACACCAGCAACCGGCCATCGGCCGTGAGCGCCGGTTGGGCGCCCACACCCTGGCAGCCGGCAATCCACAGGACCGGAGCGGTGAAGGCCTCTTTGCCGGTGGCGGCCTCGAGCACAAAGAAGCTGCGCGCGTCGCGGTTCGCCTCGAGGTATGCGACGATGGCTTTCTGTTCCCTGGCCCAGAGCTCCGGGTTGCCGCGCGCCTGGGCGCTCTTGAGCCAGGCCTCCACCTTTTGCCAACTGCTGTCGTCCACGCCGGCGTTGCGGCAGAGCAGCGTGCGGTCGCGGCCGATGCGCTGGCCCATGTTGAGGATGGGGTTGGTTCGCACCACAACGAGGGTACGGCCTTTGCCGGCAAGCACGATGGGGTAATAGTCGCGCGCGGTTTGGCCGGGCAACGGTTCGGAAGTCCACAGGAGTTTGCCGTCCGCGGCCCGGAAACAGCGCACCTTCAGGTCCTCGCCAGTCACAAAGACCTGGCCGTCGGCCACCGCGGCGGTCTGGCGAATCGGCACGCCGGCGGACTGGCGCCAGAGCGGCTTTCCGTCGCGGGCCGACAAGGCCAGGAAATCTCCGGCGCGCGTGCCGATGTAAATGGCATCGCCGGCAATCACGGGCGCCGCAGAAAAGCCGCCGTATCCAGCAAAGCAGTGCCAGGCCGACTGGCCGCTGTCGGCGCCGACCGCGTAGAGGCTGCCGTCGGCGCTGGCAGCCACCACCAGGCCCTCCGCCACCGCCGGCGAATGCAGAAATGCGCCCTGCGCCTCAAAGCGCCACAGCCCCGCCCCGCTCTCGGCGCGCAGGGCATACAAGTGGCCGGCGTGAGTGGCCACGAACAGTTTTCCGCCGGCGAGGATCGGCTCCATGGCCGTGCCCAGCCGCTCGCCCTCAATCTCGCAAGCCCAGGCAAGCCGGAAGGGCGGTTTCAGCTCCTCCGGAACAAATCCCGTGTGCCGGGCGTCGCCGCGGAGCATCGGCCAGTCGGCGCCCGCCCCGAGCGGGCCGGCCAGCCAGAGCAGCGCGAACAAGGGCGTCAGGGCGGCGGGCTTAACCTTCACAAGAGCGGCATCGAGCGCGCATTAGGAACTGGACGCTGCTGCGGCCGAGGCCGAGCGCAGGCCGGCGCCTCCGCGCGTTCCCTGGTTGGGTTCGCGCTCGACCGCGCGGACGGGGCGGCCGCGCTCGAGGCGCGGCTGGGGAAGGCCCTTATTTTCCCTTGACGCGCAGCGTGTATTCCGGCGACACGGCGCTGTCGGCCTTGGGTTTGCCGAAGGAATTATAGTTGAAGTCAAACTTGTAGTGGTAGCGGACGAGCTCCGCGCCCGGCGGCACGGGCACGTAACCCTCCCAGCGGTTGGTCATCAACGGGGTGGGCTGCATGGGAAAGGATTCAGTCCCGACGATGATGCTGGGGCGGATGGTTTCCCAGCGCAGGCTTTGCTGGGAGCAGTCGAGGGCGACCTCGACGGGGTATTGATTGTCGGCTTTACGCTCCTGCAGTTGGGGGGTCAGGTTGGTGAAGGTGGTGGCGCAACCCGCCAGCAGCAGCGGCAGAAGCAAGCTGGGCAAAGACTTGTTCAGAATACGCATAGGGCAGCAGGGTGGCAGAGCGGCTGGCGGTTGTAAAGGCGGATTTTCACATAATCTTTTTCCGCTTTTGGGTTTGACCCGGCTTGGGGAGGGCGGTTAGGTTGCGCCCGCTGACAGAGAGATGAAGTTATGTTTGGGACCATTCGCAGGCACCAGAAATGGCTGTGGGCGGTGATCATCACCTTTACGGTGATCAGCTTTGTCATTTATTTCTCGCCGTATTCGAAGATGAACTCGAGCCGGCATGGCCGGGTGGACCTGGGGACCATCAACGGCCAGCGCATCAGCGAAGAGGACTTCGGCAACGCCCAGCGGGAGATTTACGTGCAGTACTTCTTTGCCAGCGGGGGGCGGATGCCCGACGAAGAAGCGAGGCGGGACGTCGACCGCCAGACGCTCCAATGGCTGCTGCTGGTCCGGAAAGAGGAGCAGCTTGGCATTCACATCGCGGAGGAGATGGTGGCCGAGGTGGCCAGGAACAAGCTTCGTTCGTTGCAGCGGACGGGCAATGTCTCGCCGGAGGGCGTGGCGCGGTTGCTCGAGGCGAACGGCTTCCAGTTGGACGATTTGGAGCGGTATGCGAGGCATTTGCTCGGCCTGGAGGAGTTGATGGCCACCTTTGGCCTGAGCGGCAGGCTGGCCACGCCGGACGAAATCAAGGGCCTCTACGTCCGCGAGCACCAGGAACTGGCCACGGACGCCGTGTTCTTCAATGCCTCGAATTACCTGGCCAGCGTGAGCGTGAGCCCCGAGGCCATCACCCAGTTCTACAGCAATCGCCTGGCGGACTACCGCATCCCGGAGCGTGTCCAGGTCAGCTATGTCAGGTTCCCGGTCACTAACTTCTGGGCCAAGGCCGAGCAATTCTGGGCCGGGACCAACCTGAACGAGATGGTCGAGGCCAACTACCAGCGGCTGGGCACGAACTATTTCAAAGACGCCAAGACACCGGAGCAGGCGAGGGCGAAGATTCGCGAGGAACTGATCCGCGATCGCGCCAAGCTCGAGGCCCGCCGGCAAGCCAATGAATTCGCCCGCCCGCTCTTCGACCTCAAGCAGCCGCGCCCGGAAGACCTCCGGGCCTTCGCCAGGACCAACGGCCTCACGGTCGAGGTGACCGAGCCGTTCGATCGCGACCACGAGCCCAAGGGCCTGGAGGTCAGTGACGACTTCGCCGGCGCCGCCTTCAAGCTCACGCCCGAGCAGGCCCTGGCCCCGCTCCAGGTCGGGCGTGATGGCGTTTACGTCATCGCCTACCACAAGCGACTCCCGAGCGAAGTGCCGACGCTGGACCAGATTCGCGACCAAGTGGTCGGCGACTTCAAGTACGAGCAGGCCGGGAAACTGGCCCGCCAGACCGGCATCACCTTTCACATGAGGCTGACCAACAGCCTGGCCCAGGGCAAGAGCTTCACCGCCGCCTGCGCCGAGGCTAAAGTCAAGGCGGTGGCGTTGCCGGCCTTTTCGCTCAGCACGCGGGCGCTCCCGGAAACCAACGAGCCGGTCAACCTCAATTTGGTCAAGCCGCTGGCCTTCAGCACGCCCGTGGGCAAGGCGAGCAGCTTCCAAGGGACGAGTGAAGGCGGCGTCATCCTGTTCGTGAAATCGAGGTTGCCGCTGGACGAAGCCAGGATGCAGAAGGAACTGCCTGCCTTTGCCCAGGGCGTGCGCCAGCAGTGGCAAAACGAGGTCTTCAACGAGTGGTTCGGGCAGGAATTCGCCAAAGGCGTCCGCTCCCGCCTGCTGCAGGCGGAACGCCCGGCGCCGACCCTTTCCCCGCGCCCGGGCAAGAAGTCCTGAAATCGCCCTGAGGCGGGGGCAGGCTCCCGTTGCTTGCCTGAGGTGGGAGGGAGCATTTCACTTTTTTGGGTGGTCCCTCTCAACCTTAATCCTAATGTCCCTTCCTAATCTTAATCCTAATCCTAATCTCGCTCGTGCAACCGCCAATCAGAATTGGCTTTGACCAGCCCCACGAGCATCGAAACAATTCTGCGTAGCCGCTCTTTCCCGGAGGCGACCACACCCAACTCACACCGGTCCCGCCCTGCGGGACCAGAACATCCAGCCCCGCGGCACACTCCAGAGCCGACCCGCGCGAAATGTCAAAAAATCGGCAACGATCGGCTGAAGTGAACTTTCCGTTGCCTTCGGCAAGGTTCAGAACGATCGAGGTACTGGCCCGATCCAATTGGTCACGCACGGCGACCGATTTGGGCAGCTTTCGCAGCAGGGGCTCGAGCCAGGCGACGAAGGCCAGAGATTCCTGATAAACCTCCAGTTTCTCATGGTCGAAGAGGCGATTCATTAGGATTAGGATTAGGGTTAGGATTAGGATTAGGAGCGAGGATTAAGATAAAGAGCCAGAAAGGCTACCCAAAAAAGTGAAATGCGCCTGACGAGGGCCTTCTCCCAGTCCGTTGGTTGCGGGCTAAGATACGATCCACTTCAGAATCGCCTTCTGGGTGTGGAGCCGATTTTCGGCCTCGTCAAAGATCGTTTGGGCGTTGGCCTCGAAGGTCTCGGCGTCGATTTCCTTGCCGCGGTAGGCCGGCAGGCAATGCATGACCAGCGCGCCGGGGCGGGCGAGGGCGACGAGGGCGGCGTTGATTTGGTAGCCGCTCATCTGCTTGATGCGCTCGGCCGATTCCCCCTCTTTGCCCATGGAGATCCACACGTCCGTGTAGAGCAGGTCCGCCCCCGCGGCGGCGGCCTTGACGTCTTGGGTGAGGAAGACCTTCCCGCCGGCGCGTCGGAGCAGGTCGGCCGGGGGCTGGAAGGCCTGGGGCGCCGCGATGCGCAACTCGAACTCGGCCCTGGCGGCGGCGAAGAGCCACGAATTGGCGATGTTGCCCGCCCCGTCGCCGATGAACGCCACGACTTTGCCCTGGATCGGGCCGCGCTTCTCCTGGAAGGTGAAAACATCCGCCAGGATCTGGCAGGGATGCTCCTGGTCGGTCAGCGCGTTGATGGTCGGGATGCCGGCGTAGTGGGCGAACTCCTCGACGTCGCCCTGGGCGAAGGTGCGAAACACCGCGCCATCGACCATGCGGCCCAGCACGCGGGCGGTGTCTTTGATCGGCTCGCCGCGTCCAAGCTGCATCTCGCCTGCCGGCAGAAAGAGCGCCTGGCCGCCCAACTCCCGAATGCCGACCTCGAACGACACCCGTGTGCGCGTGGAGGATTTGGAAAAGAGCAGGGTCCAGATTTGGCCCGCCAGCGGCTGCTGCGCCTGCCGCCCCCGCTCTTGCTTCATCGTCGCGGTGTCGGCCAGGATCTGCTCCATGTCGGCCCGCGCCAGTTTCTCAATGCTCAGCAAATGCTTCATCTCAGCGGATCGATTCGTTGCGCAAGGCTACTGAAAGCACAAATAGCGCCAGAAGCCAATCCAAAACTAAGGGCTCTGGGGCCGGAAGTTCCGTAACGTGTCCCGCCCTCACGCAGCGAGGCCTCGGGCAACGCGCTGGGCACGCCAATCAGGAAGTCACCGCAGCCGCAGGCCTGGTCGCAGTCCGCTGCGAACAGCGAATTGCGAACGGCGAATCCCGATGCGGCATCGGGACTCTACTTGCCCAGGTTTTGCCTTTGCTTGGACATGCCCCCCACTTCCTGCTGGTTCGAGAACTCCAGGTCGGCGCTGAGGACGAGTCGGGTTTCCACTTCCACCAGGCTGCCGTTGGCCCGCCGCAGGAATTGGAGGAACTCTTCCCGGTCGCGATAGGATTCGATAGGCATGGGCGTTGAGAGCCGCATCTTGCCACGAAGGGCCGGCTGACTTCCATTCGCCGTTCGCCGTTCGCCGTTCGCCATTCGCCACTCGCCGCTCGCAGAGGCGCGACGCTGCGGCTATTACGAGGGGAGCGTCGAGCTGCGCCCGGGCCAGGAAGCCGGGATGCCGCCTGGGCGCTTGGAGACAACATGACACGTTCCCTTTGCCTGCCCATCTTCAAGGAGCGACATAATGTCCCTATCGGCAGAGGCCTTTGCGGTCTATTCCAGGTCATAAGATATTGGCACTCAGCAGGTTATATAACCGGATCGTTCTTGGCATAGCCAAAGCTTTAGGGAAAGTGGTTATCGAAACAACATCAAGAGAAAGGACAATGAAATATGAATGGCCTGACAAGATGGCAACGACCAGAAATGGTAATGTGGCCCGGCTTTGGGCGGCTGACGGATTTGCGGGATGAAATCGATCGGCTGTTCGAGACGCCTTTGGCCGAGTGGGCACGAACTTCCCAACTGTTGAGCGGCTGGACGCCGGCGATCGACATTTATGAAGACAAGGACAACCTCTATGTGAGGGCCGAACTGCCCGGCATGAAGAGGGAGCAAATTGAGGTCTCGCTGCACGAGGGCACGCTGAGCATTTCGGGCGAGCGCAAGGGCGAAAACAAGCACGAGGGGGCGGAAGTCTATCGCGCGGAGCGGTTTTTCGGCCGGTTCCAACGGACCGTCACCCTGCCGGCGCCGGTGTCGCCGGAGAAGGTCAAGGCCCAGTACCAGGACGGCCTGCTGACCATCACGCTGCCCAAGACTGAGGAAGCCAAGCCGAAGCGCATCGATGTGAAGCTGAGTTAATCAACACTCAACTTTGCCGGCGGGAACTCCCGCCGGCAGCATGAAAGATTATGAAAGCAACAGCTCAAAGAGAATCGCATCTGTCCACTAACCGCCCGCCTCGGCCGGAGTACGGGGCGCCGGAAGTGAACATCTTCGAGACCAAAGACGGGTACGTTTTGGAGGCGGAAATGCCCGGGGTGAGCAAGGATGGCCTGGAGGTCACGCTCGAGGGGACCGAATTGACCATCGTGGGCCGCCGGCGCAGTGAACCGCTGCCCGGCGAGCCGCTTTTCCGCGAGTGCTCGCCGGCCGATTACCGGCGGGTGTTCGAGCTCGACCCGGCGATCGACACGGCCAAGGTCTCCGCGAAGGTGGAGCAGGGCATCCTGACGCTCACGCTGCCCAAGTCCGAGCGCGTCAAACCGCGGAAGATTTCCGTGGACTGAGAAGCGAGGTTTAGTGATTGGTCAGGCGAGGACCAGCGATCGGCGGGCGCCGGTCGCTGGTCGCTTTTTTATCCGCGGCGGCGCGGGCGCGGGCGGGGACAACGCCTGTTGGCTAGGTTGGCTAGGTTGGCTGCGTTGGCGCTTTTTGCCTTTTTTTCCGCCCCGCGGCGGCGGGTTCGCCCGGCACAGCTACTTGAGGATCTGAAACAGGCTGGCAAAGTCATCCGTCCAGAGCGGCACGTTGGTCTTTCTGTGCTCGAGCGGATAGAGGGCTTCGGCGATGCCGGGCCGCTTGAGGATTGTCTCGTCCCGGGTTAGCAGCATCCAGGTCGAAGCGTAGAGCCACCAGGTTTCGTCGGTTTCCTCGTAGTCAATGAGGGCGGCTTTATAGTTGAAGTGGCGGGCGAGGGTGGCGACGACCGGTTCGAGGTCGAGGTAATGGTTGGAAATGTGGACGGCCAGAAGGCCCTCGGGTTTGAGGTGGCGTCCATACACTTGGAAGGCCTCGCGGGTGAGCAGGTGCACCGGGATAGCGTCGCCGCTGAAGGCGTCCAGGGCCAGCAGGTCGAATTGTTGCGGCGGCTCCTTTTCCAGGGACAGCCGGGCGTCGCCGGGGACGACCTCGAGCTGGGCCGGACAACGGCTGAGGTAGGTGAACCAGGAGTTGGCCAGGCGCTGGACTTGGGGGTTGATTTCGTAGATGCGGAGGTAATCTCCGGCCCGGCCGTAGGCGGCGAGGGTGCCCGTGCCGAGGCCGACGAGGCCCAGGCGCCGGCGGCCGGCCGGCAGGGCCCGCACGGCCAGTCCAATGCCGCTGGCCTCGCCGTAATAGGTTGTGGGCCAGGCCGCCCGCTGCGGGTCAACAAATTGCAGCCCATGGGTGATGCGCCCGTGCTGGAGCAGGCGATGGCGACCGTCCGGTTCGTTCTTGCGATGTTCGTAGATCGTCAGCACGCCGTAAAAGTCGCGCGAGGTATAGACCATTTCCAGGTGGGCTCGGCGTCCATAGGTCCACAGCGCCACGGCCAGGGCGAGCCAGCCGAGCCCCAGCCAGAGGCAGGCCAGCAGATGCCAAAATCGGAAAGCCCGGAATTTCCGGCGGCGGATCCACGACGCCGCCAGCAGCGCGAGCGCGGCCCACAGGCTGACGCGCAGGGCGAGGGAGGAGCTTATGGGAATCGTGTGCCAGTAGGAGCCGAGTCGCCCGATGAGCCGGTCCAGTGCGCCGAAGGCCAGCAGCGGCAAGGCGCAGGCCATCCAGGGCCAGGCGTTGGGTTGGAGGGCGGAGGCCAGGAAGCGGAAGAACGGTGAACTGAGAAGCTTGAGCTTGGGAGCATGAACCGCCAAGTCGGGCGCCGCCCGGTCCTTGGCGCAGGCGATGAGAAACAGCAGGCCGCAGAGCAGCGCGCCGCAGTGCAGTTCGTAGTAGTCGCTGAACAGCCGCGGGGAGGCGATGGCCACGAACAGCCCGCCCAGGGCGCCGCCGGCGGCGATGCTCAGGTAGAACTCGGTGAGCCGGGCGGGGGCTGGCCGCAAGCGGTAGAGTTCGCCGTGGCAAGCCATGCAGCAGATGAACAGCGCCCCGGAATAGACCGCGACCTGTTTCGGGATTGGGGCCGCGGTTCCTCTGACGAGCGCCCAGCAGATGCCCCCGAGCGCCGCGATGAGCGCCAGCGTGAACGGAAATCGGACATACCAGCGCGGGCTGTCAAAGCAGAGGATGAAACTCAGCAAATACAGCGCCAGCGGCAGCACCCAAAGAAAGGGAATCACCGCCACGTCGAGGCACATCTTGTTCGTCGTCGCCACCAACAACACCGACGCGCAGGCCGGCAGCAGGAGCCAAAGGAGATAGTCGAGAGTCGAGGGTTGAGAGTTGAGGGCGCGAGGCGTGAGGCCCGGTTCCTGACTTCCGCCCGCCGGCTCCTGACTCCTGTCGTTCGGAGTTTGGACTTTGGGCTCCGGGTTCGCCCTCCAGAGTGTCCTCGCGCAAAAGGCGCAGCCGGCGGCGTAGGCGAGCAAGCCCCAGCCCCACAGGGTGGCCTGGGCCTGGCGGGTGAAGTGGGTCTCGAAATAGAAAGGATAGCTCACCAGCGCCAGCAGCGAGCCGGCATTCGAGAGCGCATAGAGCCGGTAGGGGGACCTGCCGGGGTGGAGGCGGCTAAACCACTGCTGCAACAGAGGGCTGGTGGCGGAGAGGACGAAATAGGGCAAACCGAGGCTGGCGGCCAGCAGGACGAGAATCTGCAGGGTCGGGTTGCCACCGCCGCGCGGTTTCCAGGCATCCCCGGGAATGATCGGCAGCAGCGCCACGGCGGCGGCCACCAGCGCCAGGTGCACGCAGAGTTGCGCGCGGGGTTTGAGCCGGCGCGAGCTGACATGCGCGTAGGCATAGCCGCCCAGCAAGAGCACCTGGAAAAACAACATGCACGCCGTCCAGACCCCGGGGCCACCACCGAACCACGGGAGGATGTACTTGCCGATGAGCGGCTGCACCTGGAAGAGCAGGAAGGCCCCGGCAAAAATCGTCAGCGCATACGCGGGCACAGCGGAGACTGTGACAGAGCGGGGAAGGCGTTCAAACGTTAAAAAGTTGGAAAGGTCAAAAGGTCAAAAGGTTGAAGCGCAAAACGGTCGCGGCGGCGGAAGGCTTGGGCGCCAAACGCAGAACGTGAGACCGCAAAAGTGCAAAATGGGAGGCGCTCCCGACGGGTCGGGCTTTCATTCCACGCCTCCCTGGCGGAGAATCCTCGCCGCCGGCGAAGCTCCTGCCACGCCGCCGCGCGGGCCTCGCCGGGGCCGGTTGCCTGGGAGCGGGCCAGGGCGTGGCCGGCCTAGGGCTTCTCGCCGGCGCCCTTGCGGCCCTGTTCGACGAGCAGCTTTTGCAGTTCGGCCAGCGAACGGGATTGGGAACTGCCTTCCACGGTTTTCTCGGCGATGACCTGGACCTTTTGGTAGGCAGTCTCGAGTTGCTGCGCCAGTTTGGCGTTGGCGGCGAACAGGTCTTTATTGGTCCGCTCGAGCGACTCGTTCCGGGTCGCCAGCACATTGCGCTCGCCCTCGAATTCCTTGCGCAGGAGCTCCTCGCGGTTCTTGGCCTCGAGCTTGAGCCGGTCGGTGCTTTCTTGGACAGCCTGGTTGACGGCAGTTTCGAGCTCTTTCGGGAAAGTGGCGGCTTTGGCGCGCAGTTCGGCCAACTCGCGTTCCTTCTCGGCGATCGCCTTTTCCCGCTCCGCCAGGTCTCTTTCGGCCGCCTCCCGCTTGAGCTTGATCTCTTTCTCCAGCGCGGCCTTTTCATCATTGAGCTTGTCTTTGATCGCCTGCTGATCGCGCTTGAAGGCGTAGCTGAATTCCTCGCGTTCGCGCTCGCGGGCCTTCTTTTCGGCGGCATCCCGCTCCTTGAGTTCGGCTTCGTGCGCCTTTTTCTCCTTGTCCCACTCGGCGCGGAGGGAGGCGATCCCGGTCTCCAGGTCTTCGCGCTCGCGGGCCATGTCGGTTTCGAACTCGGCCCGCTTCTGGTTCTGGGCTTCCAGGAGGGCCGCCAGGCTAACGGCGGCCTTTTCGATGCCGTAAAGTTCCTTCAGTTCGCCCTCTCGGCTCTCGACCGCCTTTTGGAGGCTGCGGAACCTGGCCGACTCGCCGGCGAGCCGCTCCGAAATATCGGCCAGAAACTTGCCAATCTCGGACTTGAGCTGGCCGATCTCGCGGTCGAGGCCTTCCGGCTCGACCGCGGTCGCCGCCTTGACTGCTTCTTCCGCCTTTTTCTCCTCCGCCCGGCGTTCCGGGGCGAGCTCGGCGGCGCGTCTTTCCTCCAGTTGTTTTGCCAGGGCCTGGTAGGCCTCCAGCATCTCCTGTTTGGTGTTCTTCTCCGATAGTTTTTTTGCCGGTGCAGGTTTCTCAGCCATAACGATCTCCTTCTCCAAGTTCAACAGTTTCCTCAGCGCGGCGCAGCCTCCACCGAGTTGGCGGGGACGCGTGGAATGAAATCCCGACGGGTCGGGGTCTTATTGCACGCGTCCCTAGCCGGGAATCTTCGCAGCCTGGCAGCCTGTTCGACCATAGTAGTATGGAGACAATGCCAGCCACAGCGCCGCATGGAAAGAAAAAACTTGGTTGGGAAAGCGTGCGAAGACGCGCCACCAGGAGTCCCTTCGCACGGCGGGTCAAGGACCTATCTCGGTCCGGGCGGCTTTCATGCCGCGCCTGGTCGAGCGCCAAGGGCAACGGTTGCGAGGGAGGTGTGCCGGGCGCCTTTGGGTGAGAGTTCACTGCGCATGATTTCGAGCCGATCGGCCGTCCATTGCCCGAAGAACCGCTCCGCCATAGCCCCTGCCAGCCTGGCCAGGCCCTCCGCCTCGGGCCGGCCAAGGCCCTTGATCCGGCCCAGCGTCACGTGTCCGCTGAACCGCTCCGGCCGTGCTTCGGCGCTGAAACTGCCGGCCGCCGCCTCGACGGCGCGCTGGAGCCGGGGCAATTGGTCCTGCTCGTCCCTCACGCCGACCCACACCACGCGCGGAAAGCGCGCGTCCGGGAAACACCCGACCCCCTCGGCGCGCAGCCGCAGGGCAGCGAAGCCGCCGCAAGAGCGGCAGGCCGCCTCGACCAATTCCCCGACGCGCTGCGCCTCCACGTGGGCGAGAAACTTGAGCGTCAGGTGAAATTGCTCAGGTCGGGTCCAGGTCACCCTGGCTTCCGGCAGGGCGCGGCGCAGCTCGGCCTGGGCCCGCTCGATCTCCGCCTTCACCTCCTCCGGCACCATCACCGCCACAAAGAGCCGATACTGTGCTCCAACGACGTCCGACATGGCATTATTGGTTACCTGGTTGCATCGTTGCAGGATCACTTATTTAACCTAATACACTACTGCTTACGTCGAGTTTCCGGACACCCTCTGAAAGGGCGGGACAAAGCGCGCTCATCTGCGGGCTTTCAGCCCTGACGCATGGCGCATGATGTCGCGCGCGGACTTGAGCGGGCTGGCGAGGCAATGGGCGGGGATGGGGGTGGTGGCGGGTTTGGGCATTGGGATTGTGGTCGAAACTGTTTCGCCCTCAAGGCAGCGGTTCCCCGCGCGCGGCGATGAGCAAGCGGTACCATTCTTCGCGCGTGAGTTCCAGCGCGGGAGCTTGCGCCGCCTGGCGAATCCGCTCGGGACGGATCGAGCCGACGATGGGCAGGATTTTGCTCGGATGCTTGAGCAGCCAGGCGAGGGCCACCGTGGCGCGGGTGGCGCCCCTGGCCCGGGCCACGGCATCGACCGCCGGCAGGAATGGCTCCGGGCGATAGACCTTCTGGGAGGGGAGCAGGTCCCTGGCGCCGCCGCCGAGCAATCCGCCCGCCAGCGGGCTCCAGGCCATGGGGGTGAGCCTTTCAATCAAGCATTGATCCAGCGTGCCGTCGGTGAAGGCCTCCAGCCTGGCCAGGCTGATTTCCACCTGGTGCGCCACCAGCGGCATCGGGCAGGCCGCTTGCAGTGCCGTCACCAGCGTCGGCCGAAAGTTGCTCACGCCGAAATAGCGGACCTTGCCGGCGGCCCTCAATTGCGAGAAGGCTTTGGCCACTTCCTCCGGCTCCGCCAGGTAATCCGGCCGGTGGAGCAGGTAGAGATCGATGGTCTCGATGCCCAGCCGCTTAAGCGAGCCTTCACAGGCCCGGACAATGTGTTCGGCGGAAAAATCATAGCGGGGCGGGGAATCGGGCTGGGGATCGCCCCCGACGCGGATGCCGCCCTTGGTCGCAATGAGGACGCGCTCGCGCAGGCCGGAGACTTCCTTGAGCGCCTCGCCCAAGATGCGCTCCGCCTCGCCCCCGCAATAGATGTCGGCATTGTCGAACAAGGTGTAGCCGGCCTCGTGCGCGGCGATGACCGCGCGCCGCCCGGCCGCCCGGCTTGCGGGGGTCACGGCGGCCGGATTCCAGGTTCCCGCCACCCGCCAGCAGCCGTAAGCCAGCCGGCTGCTCTGCAAGGGACTGACTCCCAGAGGGATGCTTTGCATAGTGTTGTGAAACTCGCGGCCAGATTAAAGACCCGACTCCCTCCGGGCAAGCCTCATTGGAATAAGAGGCCTACTTCTTGCCCGAACTTGCCTCGTTTGTGCCTGGTGGCGGGCGCAGGGCCGCCGCGTAATTCTCCGCCTCAGCCTGCTTGTTGAGTTGCTGGGCCAGGGGCAGGAGGCGGCGGTAAATGGCCGGCTTATCGGGGTAATCGGGGGCCTCCTGGAGCAGCTTTTGGTAGTCGTCGTAGGCCTCCGGCTCGCGATTCAAGGCGGCCAGCTTCTCGCCCAGCGCGAGCCTGAGGCGGATGCGCTGTTGGGGCGAGGGAGCGAGCGCCAGGGCCTGGGCGTAGGTATGGGCGGCCGAGGAGGGCTTGCCCAGCGCCGCATAAAGGTCGGCGAGTTTCTCGGACAGGACCGCGCTGTGTTTGGCCAACTCGAGTTGCTCGAGGAACGCAACTCCCTCCGGCAGGGGTTTGCCGTTCGCCAGGTTCAGGTCGAGCAAGCGCAGGTAGCACCACTCCCGGCAGGGGCTGTCGCGCGCCTCGAGTTCCTGGAAGAGTTGGTCGGGGTTTTTCCCGAAGGGCCTGTAGAGCGGGTCGCCCACGACTGTGGTCTGCCAGGAGAGCAGGCGTTGGCTGGCGTAAGCCGCCTCGCCAAAAGTGAACCCCGAATAGACCAGCCGGCCCACGAACACCGCCAGGTCCGGCGTGCCCACCAGGTAGGGTTCGGCCACGCAGCCCATGGTGATGGTGGCCCCCTTGGCCAGCAAGGGACCGACCCAGTAGCGGTTGGTGGTCCGCAAGCTGCACGCGCTGAACGAGTGCAAGTGGTAGGCGAAAGCCCCGGGCATGAATTCTACCGCCGGCTGGGCAAACGGGCCGCTGACATGCTCCTCATACCAGCCCAGGTAAAGGGCAATGTGGCTCATCGGAAAACCCGCCGGGAATGTCCCGGCATTCTCGTCCACCACGGTTTCGAATCCCAGCCGGCGGCAGATTTCCGAGGCGTTGCGAATCCATTCATCGCCCATTTTGAGCCCGGGCGCCGTTGTGTTCCGCAGGTCGAAGTAGGCGCGGCCCCAGAGGCCGTTGGTCTCGGCCTGCAGCGCCTTATCCACCAGCCCGCGCGCGATGGCGGCGCTGGGGCCGTCCAGGCGGGCTACTATCAACACGCCGTTGGTCGGATGCACGGCCGCGGCATTCGTGACCGCATAGACCGGGTTGCGCCACCAGCCGCTCAGCAGGTAATTCGCTTCGACCAGCGGCAGCAACGCTAATTCGCTGTCCACCGCCGCCCCGTTGCGCCGCCCCTCGGGCGGCCCTTGCTCCGGGCCTTCCTCTTTGAGACTGGGGTCGTCCGGGATGCGGAGCGGGACCCCGTAGCAAAGGACGGCATACCGAATTCGGGAGCTCACGACCAGCCGTTCCACTTTCTCCAAGTGATTGGAGGCGGCCCGGCCGGTGACCGGAGCAATGCGCCAAAGCTTCCGACTCACCAGCTCCCTGGCCAGCGGTTTTTCCAGTCCATCGTGATACTCGGTCCGGGAGATGTCCTCGCTGCTCGGCAAGTCGAAGCCGAAGACCTGCCCGGCGGGCACCTGCCGCCGCTGGGCGTAGTATTCCGCCAGGGCCTTGGACTCCGCCAGGCGCCGGTTATAGACCACCACCACTTCATCGCCGGGGTTGGCCGCCCGCAACGGCGCGACCCCGACGCAGGCCAGGAGGGCCAGGACTGACACCATGCTCTTCATTCTTAGCCAAAAGTGGACAAGCCCCAACGGTATTCGTTGAAGCCGCGTCTTGCCAGCCCCGCCGCGCCCCGCTGCTTCACCACGCCACTCTCAGCCCATCATACGCTAATTCCACCCCGGGCGGAAGCTCGGCCGAGGCCGGATCATGGTCATAGTCGTGCGTCAGGTGCGTGAAGAAGGTCTGGCCGGCGCCGATGCGCCGGGCGGCGGCCAGCGCTTCATCCAGGCACATGTGCGTCGGGTGAGGCGCCGGGCGCAACGCGTCCAGGACCGCCACTTGCACCCCGCGCACCTGCTCGACCACACCCGGGGGCACCTCGTTGCAGTCGCTCATATACGTCAACTGCTTCCGGCCATTCTGGACGAACAGAAATCCGCAGGTCTCGGTTGAGCCGTGGGGCAGGCGCAGCGGCACGATTTCCAGGTCGCCCAGGCTGAACGGCCCGGTGATGACGTGCGGTTCCGGGACAAAGTAACCCTTCACCCGGGCCCCGTCGTGGAAGGCAAACGCGAAGACGCGTCTGAGGTCTTTCATGGTCTGTTCCCTGGCATAGATCGGGAGGGCGTGCCCGGCCCGCAACGAGCAGAAAGACCGGCAATCGTCCAGGCCCATGATATGATCGGTGTGCGAATGAGTGAACAGCACCGCGTCCAGCCGGCGGATCTGCTCGCGCAGCATCTGGATGCGGAATTCCGGCGTCGTATCCACGACCAGCTTGATTTCCCCGGTGGCCACGTAAATCGATGGCCGCGTGCGATGGTTCTTCGGATTCGCCAGGAATTCGGGCGGATACTCTTTGCCGATGACCGGAACGCCCTGCGAAGTGCCTGAACCCAGAAAAATGAAGGAGAAAGCCATAGTTTGAAGAGCGATAGGCTTAGGAGAATTCTTTGTCGAAATCCGCATGACTTCCGATCCAAAACCAGCGCAACGTGTCGCCTGTGCGCAGGGCTACAGCCCGATAACGCAGCCCGATTCGCACCGAACAGGCACTTGGGTTTCCCTTGAGGGGCTTAAATCGGAGCGAAGGGTGGCGAGGATTGCGTCGGAAAGCCCTGAAGACCTCTCTAGCCTGCTGCTGTACTTCAAAGGGCAACTCGTTGAAACGCCGCCAAAACTCCGGGAAGGTCCGGATGATCACAGGCGATCCCAATCCATTGGTTGGTCTTTGCCCTCAGCGGCTAGTTGCTCGAGCTGTTTTAGCTTGGCTGCCAACTTCGGGCGCGCGCGTGGATCATGAATGATCCGTTCCCATTCCGCGTCGCCGTTCTTGACCTTGGCGAGCGCAGGCGGGGTCTTTCGCCGGCCTTGCAGCGCGCGTGCGACCTCCAGCAGCCGGGCAGCCTTGCGGGGCGGCAACGATTGGGAAATCCGAGTAATCTCAGCGACGGCGCTTTTCATACGCATACCTTAGCAAGCCAGCGGTCCTGGGGCAAGCAGCATGAACCGCCGTGCGGTTCCCGGGGGGCATCTTGATGCCGCCCCTGCCAGGTGGCGCAAGCTTCGAGGTCGCGTCAGCCCCAGGAAGCCTCCGGCTTGCTGCTTCCATTCGGCGGGCGGAAATGTATTGACAGGGTCCACATTCTCTTGTTCTCTCTTTGCCCCAGGGCAGGAGTGCGGTGAGCCAGGCGCCGCCTGCGCCTTGCGTTTGTTGGCGGTCGGCGTCCCTCGGGCGGCAAATGAAAACGGGTGGGCATTGCAGAGACCAGGGCACAACGGGGTTTGGGCAAATGACCAGACCTCCGCTGCACAGGGCAATTGCGCGCCCGTTTGCCTTTGCCCCCCGGCGGTGCGCGACCGCGCCGGCCCATCCCCGAACCGGTAGGGGCGCGTGCAATAAGACCCCGACTTGCCGGGACCGCCTCCCTTAATTTGGGCCGGCCCGTTCCGCCCCTCGCCCCTCAACTCTCAACCCTCAAGCGAATTATGAAGCGCGTGACAACTAATCCATTAGCGGGCCTGCTCCTGGCCGCGCTGGCCATGGCGGCGATGACTCAGGCTACAGCCCAGGAATACACGTTCACCACGCTGGCCGGAGCGCCGGACGCCGGCCCGGGCGCCATTGACGGCCCGGGCAGCGCGGCGCGGTTCAACTATACGGAGGGCGTGGCGGTGGACAGCGCGGGGAACGTCTATGTGGCGGACACGGGCAACTACACGATTCGGAAGGTGACGCCGGGCGGGGTGGTGACGACACTGGCGGGCCTGGCAGGAAGCCAGGGCAGCGCCGACGGCACGGGCAGCGCGGCGCGGTTCTCCTATCCAGAGGGCGTGGCGGTGGACAGCGCGGGCAACGTCTATGTGGCGGACCAGGGCAACGGCACGATTCGGAAGGTGACGCCGGGCGGGGTGGTCACGACGCTGGCCGGCCTGGCGGGCAGCTCGGGCAGAGCCGACGGCAACGGCAGCGCGGCGCGGTTCTACGGTCCAGAGGGCGTGGCGGCGGACAGCGCGGCCAACGTCTATGTGGCGGACTCCAACAACCACACGATTCGGAAGGTGACGCCGGGCGGGGTAGTCACGACGGTGGCGGGCCTGGCGGGAAGCTGGGGCACCGCGGACGGCACGGGCAGCGCGGCGCGGTTCAACGAGCCATGCGGCGTGGCGGTGGACAGCGCAGGCAACGTGTACGTGGGGGACTATGGCAACAACACGATTCGGAAGGTGACGCCGGGCGGGGTGGTGACGACGCTGGCGGGCCTGGCGGGAAGCTCTGGCACCAATGACGGCATGGGCAGCGCGGCGCGGTTCAACCATCCAGCGGGCGTGGCGGCGGACAGCGCGGGCAACGTGTATGTGGCGGACTCTGACAACAACACGGTTCGGCAGGTGACGCCGGGCGGGGTGGTGACGACGCTGGCGGGCCT
>Ga0187870_1001739_pt1 | contig 19096 bp, 12 predicted proteins | sample June2016WEW_13_1_3_FD_132974 | JGI IMG/M metagenome (GOLD analysis project Ga0187870, IMG submission 132974) | Peatland microbial communities from SPRUCE experiment site at the Marcell Experimental Forest, Minnesota, USA - June2016WEW_13_150 | ecosystem: Environmental > Terrestrial > Soil >... | reverse complement strand
CTGGCGGTTGTTTGCCACGATGCTCGAAAGAGCAGAAACAACGGAAGCCGTCGGCCTAAACTGGGCGCGCCTCCACTCCACTCGACCCCCTCCATGGCTCAGAAGGCAGCTCCCAGCCACTACGGCAGCGCCCGCCCTCACACACACACCAAACGCTGCATTGGCTCTATTGCCTCTATTGCCTGTATTGGCAAAAAATGCCGACTTCCGGCCTCAATCCACCAGTTCCTTTTCAATCTGTTCCAGCGTCTTGCCCTTGGTTTCCGGCACGCGCAGATAAACGAACACAAACCCCGCGAAGCAGATGGCCGCATAGAGCCAGAACGTGCTGGCCATGCCGATGGCGCCTTTGAGGATCGGGAACATGAAGGTGAGGATGAAGCACGCGATCCACAGGGCCGACACGGCCACCGCAATGGCCGCCCCGCGGATGCGGTTGGGGAAGATCTCCGAGATCAACACCCACGTCACCGGCGCCAGCGACATGCCATAACAGCCCAGGGCCGAGAGGGTGAAACCGAGCACCGCCGTGCCTTTGAGCCCCAGTGCGTAAGCAAGCCCGATCAGCACGTGCGAAACCCCGATGCCGGCGCAGCCGATCAGCATCAGAATCCGCCGCCCAAACCGATCCACCGTCCCGATTGCCAGCAGGGTAAAGCCAAAGTTAATCGCCCCGGTGATCACGATGTTGAACATGATGTCGCTGATACGGTAGCCGGCCGATTTGTAGATTTCCTCGGCGTAATTGAAGATGGAGTTAATCCCGCTCCACTGCTGGAGCACGGCCAGGGTGATGCCCACCAGGAGAATCTTTCTCATGCGCGGCTCCACCAAGTCGCGGAAGCGCACCTGCTGCACCTCGTCCGCGGCAATCGTGCTTGCGATCTCGCCCACCGCCTGGCCGGACCAGGCCTCGCCCCCGATGCGGGCCAGGATACCCCGCGCGCGCTCCGCCCGGCCGTTCTTCACCAGCCAGCGCGGGCTCTCTGGAATCAGCAGCGCCCCAACCAAGAACAGCAGCGACGGGGCCGTCACGGCCGTGAACATCCACCGCCAGCCCCAGGTGTTGTTCCAGGCCTGACGCGCCGCCTCCGCCGCCGCCGCATCCGCCCCGGGATGCGGCAGCTTCACCGCAATCCACCAGTTCACCAACTGCGCCCCCAGCACGCCCGTCACGATCGTAAGCTGGTTCAGGGCCACCAGCCGGCCCCGCAAGGCCGCCGGGGCCACCTCCGCGATATACATGGGCGAAAGGTTCGAGGCCATCCCGATGGCCACGCCCCCACACATTCGCCAGACCACAAACCACAGGAACCCCGGCGCCCAACCCGTCAGGACCGAAGAAACCCCAAAGAGCAGCGCCGAGGTCACCAGCAGCCGCTTGCGGCCGAACTTGTCGCTCAATCCCCCCGTCACCAGCGAGCCCAGCAGACAGCCCACCAAGGCGCAACTATTGACCCACCCGCTCATGGCCGCCTCCGTCACGCTCCGGGCGGCCCCTTCTACCCTCACCGTCCGGGTGATCCCGAAGAATGGCTCGAAAAACGGCTTCGCCCCCCCGATCACCACCCAATCGTAGCCGAAGAGCAAACCACCCAGGGCCGCCACCACCGAAATCATCCAGATGTAGCCGACATTCAGCCGGGCCTCATCCGGCGCGGTCCCGGGGGTAGTCGTTGGCCTTATCATTGGTTTGTGCGCGCCAGCCTATCAAACCGGTCAAGGCCTTGCCGGCCAATTATATAATCCCTGCTTGACTTCGTCCCGGCAATTGGGTAGGGTTTCACGTGATGTTAGCGACTATTCGACAAGTGGTCCTGTTGCTGGTCGTCGTAGGTGGCGACGCCGTAGGCGCTTGTCGAAAGTGAATCCAGTTTTGACAAGAACCCACGGCTGGCGAACGGCCGTGGTTTTTTTTTGTGTGCCTGCGGCTGCCAGTCACAACCGCAAGCTGACTATGAGCAAGACAACTCAAACGGCCAACAAGGCTGCCGGCAAGAACGTGGAACTCGGCCCCACCATGTCCGGCAGCGAAATCCTCGTCGCCTGCCTCGAACGTGAGGGCGTGGAGACCATCTTCGCCTACCCCGGCGGCGCCAGCATGGAAATCCACCAGGCACTCACCCGCTCCAAGCTCCGCACCGTCCTGCCCCGCCACGAACAGGGCGGCGCCTTCGCCGCCGACGGCTATGCCCGCGCCACCGGCCGGCCCGGCGTCTGCATGGCCACCAGCGGCCCTGGCGCCACCAACCTCGTCAGCGGCATCGCCGATGCCTACATGGATTCCGTCCCGCTGGTCGCCATCACCGGCCAGGTCGTCCAATCCATGATCGGCAAGGGCGCCTTCCAGGAAACCGACATCTACGGCATGACCCTCCCCGTGGTCAAGCACAGTTACCTCGTCACCGACATCAATGACATCCCCCGCATCGTCAAGGAGGCCTTCCAGATCGCCCGCACCGGCCGCCCGGGCCCGGTGCTCATCGACTTGCCCAAAAACGTCCAGCAGGCCCGCACCCAGCCCGTATTCCCAAAGACAGTCCACTTCCGCGGCTATCACCCTGACAAACGCGCCAGCGACCTCGAACTCAATGAGATCATTGGCCTCATCCGGAAGTCCGACCGGCCCGTCTTCTACGTCGGCGGCGGCATCATCACCGGCAACGCCAGCCAGGAACTCCGCCAATTCGCCCAGGCCGCCCAGATCCCCGTGACCACCACCCTCATGGGTTGCGGCGTCTTTCCGGAGACTCATCCGCTCTCCCTCCGCTGGCTCGGCATGCACGGCGCCGCCTATGCCAATTGGGCCGTCAACGGCGAATATGAGCCCCGCAAGAGACCCGCCGACCCACTCAAGATAATCGCTCCCGGCGCTGATTTGCTCCTCGCCTTCGGCGTGCGCTTCGACGACCGCGTCACCGGCAAAGTCGATAACTTCTGCCAGGGCGGCACCATCGTTCACCTCGACATTGATGCCTCCGAAATCAACAAGAACAAGCCTGTCAACCTGCCCGTGGTCAGCGACGTCAAATACGCCCTCGGACGGCTGGCCGAGATGCTCGAGGAACGGCCCCTCCAGAAGAAGTTCACCGCCTGGCACGCCCAGGTCGCCGCCTGGAAAGCCAAGGCCCCCTTCCGCTACGTCGTCACGGAAGAAGTCATGAAGTCCCAGCACATGCGCGACCACCTCAAGGGCCGGGAAGACCAGGTCATCCTGCCCCAAATGGCCATCGAGATGCTCTACGACCTCAGCCAGGGCGAGGCTATTATCACAACCGGTGTCGGCCAGCACCAGATGTGGAGCGCCCAGTACTACAAGTTTAAATATCCGCGCCAGTTCCTCACCAGCGCCGGCCTTGGCGCCATGGGCTACGGCTTTCCGGCCGCCCTCGGCGCCAAAGTCGCCTTCCCGGACAGACAGGTGGTCGATATCGATGGCGACGGTTCGTTCCTGATGAACGTCCAGGAACTCGCCACCGCCCACATCGAGAAGATCGCCGCCAAAGCCCTCATCCTCAATAACCAGCACCTCGGCATGGTCATGCAGTGGGAAGACCGCTTCTACGCCGGCAACCGCGGCAATACCTACCTGGGCGACCCCGAAAATCGCCGGCAGATTTATCCCGACTACGTCGCCATGTGCAAGAGCTTCAACGTCCAAGCCGAGCGCGTCATGTACAGGAAAGACCTCCGCCCCGCCATCCAGCGCCTGCTCAATGCCAACCAACCCTACGTGCTCGACATCATTGTGCCCTACACCGAACATGTGCTGCCCTTCATCCCGGCCGGCCGCACGGTCGCCGACATGATCTGGCAGCCGTGAGCCGCGCAAACGTTGAAACCTTGAAACCAAAGGCCATAAGCTCCTTCGCTCGACGGTTGCGCCTGACAGGGAGGGGGAACGGCCTCCTTGCAGCGGCCCACTTTTCCCGGTTTGCCTCCGGCGCCGGCCTCACCCTCGCCTTGGCCGCGCTGCTGCTCACCGCCTGCAACCGGGGCCGCGCGCCCGCCCCGGCGGACCAGCCCCCCGCTGCCGGCCGCCAGACCATCACTGCTGCCAACGGCCTCACGATGGTCCTCCTCCCCGCCGGCGAGTTCCTCATGGGTGACAACAACGGTGAGGCCGATGAAAAGCCCGCCCACAAGGTGCGCCTGAGCGCCTTTTACATGGACACGCTCGAGGTCACCCAAAAGGCCTACCAAAGCCTCATGGAAAAGAACCCTTCCAAATCAAAGGGGCCTGACAAGCCGGTCGAGCAGGTGGATTGGTTCCACGCCATTCTCTTCTGCAATATGCGCTCCCTCAAAGAGGGCCTCAAACCCTGCTACGACCCCAACTCCCTCGCGTGCGATTTCTCCGCCCCTGGCTACCGCCTCCCCACCGAGGCGGAATGGGAATATGCCTGCCGGGCCGCAACCCCGGGGCATTATTCCTTCGGCGACGCCCCGGCCAAACTCACCGCCTGCGCCTGGTTTAAGGACAATGCCGGCCAGACCACCCATCCGGTCGGCCAGAAGGCCCCCAATCCCTGGGGCCTTTACGATATGCACGGCAACGTCGCCGAGTGGTGCCACGACTTCTACGCCGAGAGCTATTACCTCAAGAGCGAGGCCCTGGACCCTCGCGGCCCCACCGCCGGCGACAAATGCGTGCTGCGCGGCGGCAGTTGGCGCACCACCGCCGACGCCTGCCGCTCCGCCGCCCGCAACTGTGAAACCCCCCGCTTCGCCGATGCCTGTTTCGGGTCCGATGCCTGCGGCTTTCGCTGCGTCCGCCGAGCCGGTCCAGTTAAACAGCCTGAACCAGTTAAATGACTTAGCGCCCGTGCAAGAACAACTTCGGTGCTTTGGGCGTAATTCTAACAAACTGCCTTCGCCTGCCGTCCGGAACGTGGAGTCCCGATTCCGAATCGGGATAGAGCGTGAGGGCATTCCCGATTCGGAATCGGGACCACGCTCCACGCTCTCACGCTTCACGCTCCACCCAAGCAGCCAGATCTCGGAACTTATTTTTGCACGAGCCCTTGGATGAGTTATACCGGAGGCGGTCAGACCTTGCCCCCTTTCGGAGTTGCCGAATCCTGAGGCGATTCTGCCTCGCAGTTCCGCGACCCATGCTTGCGGCATCACCTTGCAGGTCTCCGCCCCTCGGAATGTGCGGAGGAGGCGCGCCAGGCGGGGAATCTCAAACCATCCAAGCAAGCGCGGTCAAAACTCGACCGCTAGTTTACCGTGAGCGAGACAGTGGCGGTATGCGTCAAAGCGGGGCTGGTGCTCGTACCCGTGATCGTCAATGTGTAGCTCTGCCTGCCTGTCCTGTTGCTGGTTCTCACCGTCATGGTGGAGAAGCCGGACGTATTGATTGAAGCCGGACTGAACGTAGCTGTCGCCCCTGTCGGCAGTCCGGTCGCGTCCAACGCAACCGTCCCGGAAAAGCCGCCTGACGGAGTGACATTGACCGTGTAGGTGGTGCTGCTTCCGTGCCGGACCGTCCGAGAAGCCGGGCTGGCCGAAAGGGAGAAGTCAGGCGTAGCCACCACGAGGGTCACCGTTGCGGTGTGGGTCAGCGCACCGCTCGTGCCAGTAATGGTGATCGTGTAGGTGCCACCGATGCTTGAGGCGAACGTCAGGGTGGAAGAGCCGGAGCCGCTGACTGACACTGGGTCGAAGCTGGCGGAAGCGTCGCTCGGCAAGCCGCTCGCGCTGAAAGCCACCATGTCGCTGAACCCGCCCAGCGAAGCAACCGTGACGGTGTAGCTGGCAGTGCTCCCAGGGGCCACCGTCTGCGAGGTCGGCGTCACCGACACCGAGAAATCAGGGTTCTGGGGCGCCAAGGCGTTCACTAAGCCGGCGGCCACCGGCGAGCCCAGACCGGTGACCAAGTCATAACCCGGGCCAGCAAGGTCGTCAGGGTCGCTTCCGTTGTTCCCGGAAGTGATGTCGAGGAAATTGCCCGAATTGATGGTCGGCGCCGTCCCCGCCACGGAATAAATGTCTGCATTGCCCCCGACGGCCCCCGACGTGCGCACCGAGTTGGCCAGCGCGATCAAGGCGGCCCATTGCGGGGCACCGGCGCTGGTGCCGCCGACTTCATACAAATATCGGCCGTAGGCCACACCGACGCCCGTGTTGGGATCCGCCACATAGCTGGCATCTGGAACACAGCGTGTGCCGAGGCTTTGCCAGCCATTCTGGTAAGCGGGCTGCCCATAGACAGAGCTCAGGCCACCGCCGCTACCCGACCAAGCGGTTTCAGAAGGGGTCGTGCCATCCGGCGACTTGCGATTGCCACTAGCATCCAGATAAAGGGTCGTTCCACCGACGCCGACGACAAACGGGGACGAAGCGGGCCATTCGACTTCGAAAGGAACTCCCAGCTCGCCGCTGTCACCAGACGATGCGACGTAGGTAACGCCAGGGGCCTTAAAATGCGAATCATAGGTATTGACGCCAGAAAACTCTTGCGCGCCCCAACTCATCGAGACGACAGTCGCACCAGCCTTGACCGCGGCATCAACGGCTCCGAGCAGGTCGCTGATGCTCGCGGATTTGGCCACGGAGAGGATGATCGTGGCGTTGGGCGCGATCGCGTGAGCCCATTCCACGTCCAGGGCAGTTTCCAACGCCCACCCGCTGTTGCCGCCCCTTGGTTGCCCTTGGGCGTAGATGATTGTGACGCTGGTCGAGGGGATCCCGTAATAGCTGCAAAAGTTGTTCAGATCCGTCTGGACGGATGGGTCCCCGTAGGCATCCACGATCCCAATCTTCTGGCCGCTGCCTGTGGCGCCAGCAGCGAGCAGCAGGTCAACACCGTAAGCGTGGCGAACCTGCGCCGGGGAGTACGGCCCATAGTTGGAAGCCGCATCAAACGGGCCGACATTGACCAACAGTGGGGGTCTGGCGAACCCCCGCTGCAAACCTCCGCCTACGCGCATCACCTGCGCCATGACGGGGGTCGCGGAGGCTAAAGCGAGGCTCACGGCAAGCCAGCCTGTGGCGAACAAGTTACTCTTCATACGCATGTCCTTTCTGGAAACGAATTTATCGGCATTCTGCCACGCCTTGCCGGGGTGTCAAGTCTAATCCAGAGGCAAGGCTAAAACTTGCGTGCCCGCTGCGGACTCAATGACCAATAAGCAATCCGCAATACTCAATGCTCAATGAATCCCGATTCCGAATCCCGATTCCGAATCGGGATTCCAGAGCTGGTCTGAGGCGCCTCCTCGCTAAATGGTCAGTTTATCGGGCAGATTCATGCGAGAACCCCGGCTGGCCCGATCGAGACCCCCGATTCATCAGTATTCAGGGTTCTTTTCTCCCTCGTAGGCCAGCCACGGCATGACCGCCTCGGGCCGCGAGCTGAAATCCATATTCTGCACCACCCAACTCTCGTCCGCCCGATAGAGCAGGAACCGGGCAAAAACCGCCCCGCGCTCGAAATTGATTGATAAATAAATGACTTGAGAACGCCGGCCGATCGCTTTGGCTTGGAGCAGCTCGTAACCTCTGTAGCTGCCGGCCGCCCGGTTGACGCGCCGAAAATAGTCCGCCTGTGCCGCCGCTTTGCTCTCGCCCTCCATCAGCCCTCCCTTCTGCCATTCGGCCAGGACTACGTCCACCCCGCCCCCCTTGCTCCACAAATCGAATCCCGCCTGAATCACCGCTGGGACCGATCCTTTCACCTCCGCCGCAACCGGCTGCGCGAACGGGGATGAAAAAGCCCAGGCGAGGCTGAGGACCAAGGCGCTTCGAACCGTTGTCTTGAGAATGTTCACAATTATCTCCTTTCCGTTGCCGATTAAGTTCAGTTGTAGTCGTCGAATACACATGCTTGCCACCACCGCAGGGTTGGCCCGCCACAGCCGGTTGTCAACGAAACTCCTCGCTGTCGCCCAGCCGCGGACCCGGAAATCCCCGCAAGCGGGAAGTGGTCGTTCATTCCAGGTTTTGGTTTGTTCATATTTAGTTTTGTTGTCAACTGCTTTCCCCTTACGGCCGGTTGAGGCGAGAGACCATCCTGACGACCCGCCAAATCGCCCGGCAAGCGCCCGCAGCACACTCAGAACCCGCCGAAAGGGATGACTGGACAGTTCTGTTTCTGCGTCATTCTGCGTATTCTGCGGGCAAAAACGTGTTTAATCGTTTCTGGCGACTTCAGGAGCAAAAACACCGCCAAAATTCCCAATACAGCCAATACAGCCAATGGAGCCAATGGAACATTTGGCAGGCCCGCCCAAGACGCGCTAAAGCTATCAGCCGGCGGAGGCCAAACTGACAGCGCCGCTTCGGTTCGCGCCCGGCCAGGAGCCGGTTCCTGCCCCTTGGCAGGGGCGCGGCAGCGGTTTTTCCACTTTACCCCGGGCCCCGGCGCGCCGGGGTCCCGCCATATAGCGATCTCCTGGGGCAAACCTGCACCAAGCCGGACGGGCCGGCGACGGCGGGCAGGCGACAGTTGCGTTACAATACTGCCTTGTATTCTCCCAACACTCGGAGGTTGCCAAAACAACCCGCCCGCCAAAAAAAGCGCTCTACGGCCCCAAGGAAACCGCGGAATACGCGGACCGAAACAACGCGACCGTCAAAAAAAGCGCTCTACGGGACCGCGACCAGGCGGTAGAGGCGGGGCGGCTGCCGGAAGGCGGTGACATCGAAGTAAAGCTGCGTCGTGTTCGTCAGCGTCACGGTGGCCAGCGTCACCCAGGCGTCGGTCGGGCCAAAGACATTGATATAATCAATCCGCAGCGAGCTGCCGATCGCCCCGGCCAGCGGGATCTCCGTGGCGAACCCCAGGTCCAGCACGGGCCGCGCACTCGGCACGTTGGTCTGCGAGGCGCGGTAGAATCGTTGCGCGGGCAGCGGCTCGGAAAGATCAAAACAGAGCTGCGGCGCGCTCGTGAGCGTAAAGTTCGACAGCGACAGCCACGGTTTGCCAGGGCCGAAGGCGTTGACATAATCCAGGTGCAGGAAGCTGCCCACGTCGCCCGTCAGGTTCAGGGCCGGAACGGTCCTTCTGTCCACCGGGGCGATCACGCTCAGCACGGCGGGTGCGCTGGTCACGGCCCCGTAAAGGTCCGTCACGACCACCGTGTAAGCCCCCGCCTGGGCGGCTCCGACTTTGGCCAGGTCAAGGTAAGAGTTGGTGGCGCCGCCGAGCGCGTTGGCGCCGTTAAAGTACCATTGGTAAGTTGCTCCCGGCACAGTGTTCGTGACTTCCACCGAGAAGACGGCCAGTGACCCCATCTCAGCGGTCTGGGTCAGGGGCGGCGTCAGAATGCTCGGAGGCGGCCCCGCGGTAAAGGCCAGCGTCCGGATACACACCGCCCCGGCGGCGTTGGTCGCTTCAAGCCGGACAACATACCGATCCGCGACATCGGGCGTGAAGGTGGGATTGCGGACATTCGCGGCCGAGAGCGAGGCCGACGAAGCGGACGGGTCCCGGATCAGGCGCCACTGCCAGGCCACGGCGGTTTGCGGGCTGGTGTCCAGTTGGCGCAATTGGCCCACTGGCCCGAAAGCCGGGTCAATCGTGGGCGCATCCGGGCAGGTGTTCGTTGTGGCAAACCGAATCGTGTTGTTCCCCGTGTCTGCCACATACAGGTTGCCCGCGCTGTCCACGGCCACGCCGAATGGACCGTCGAACCGCGCCGCGCTGCCCGTGCCGTCGCCGCTGCCCGAACTTCCCGCCAGGCCCGCCAGCGTCGTCACCACCCCGCCCGGCGTCACCTTCCGAATCGTGCTGTTCCAGGTGTCCGCCACATACACGTTGGCCGCGCTGTCCACCGCCACGCCGGATGGAAGGTAGAACCGCGCCACGCTGCCCGCGCCGTCGTTGGTGCCAGAGCTTCCCGCCAGGCCCGCCAGGGTCGTCACCACCCCGCCTAGCGACACCTTCCGAATCGTGCAGTTGCCGGTGTCCGCCACATAGACGTTGCCCGCGCTGTCCACCGCCACGCCGGCTGGTTGGTTGAACCGCGCCGCGAAGCCCGTGCCATCGTTGGCGCCGGAGCTTCCCCACTGGCCCGCCAGGGTCGTCACCACCCGGCCCGGCGTCACCTTATCAATCGTGTGGTTGCCGGTGTCCGCCACATAGACGTTGGCCGCGCTGTCCACCGCCAGGCCGGCTGGCTCGTTGAACCCCGCCGCCAGCGTCGTCACGACCCCGCCCGGCGTCACCTTCCGAATCGCGTTGTTGTAGGTATCCGCCACATAGACGTTGCCGGCGCTGTCCACCGCCACGCCGTATGGCTCGTTGAACCGCGCCCCGCTGGCCGTGCCGTCGGCGCTGCCCCAGCATCCCGCGAGGCCCGCCAGGGTCGTCACCACCCCGCCCGGCGTCACCTTCCTAATCGTGGAGCTATGGCAGTCCGCCACATAGACGTTGGCCGCGCCGTCCAGCGCCACGCCGTAAGGCCGCCAGAACCGCGCCGCGCTGGCCGTGCCGTCGGCGCTGCCGTAGCCTCCCGCCAGGCCCGCCAGGGTCGTCACCACCCCGCCCGGCGTCACCTTCCGAATCGTGTGGTTCTCGCAGTCCGCCACATACACGTTGGCCGCGCTGTCCGCCGCCACGCCGGATGGATGCCAGAACCGCGCCGTGCTGCCCGTGCCGTCTGCGCTGCCAGAGCTTAGCGCCAGGCCCGCCAGCGTCGTGACCACACCGCCCGGCGTCACCTTGCGAATCGTGTTGCACAGGAAGTCCGCCACATACACGTTGCCCGCGCTATCCACCGATACGCCCTCTGGACCAAAGAACCGCGCCGCGCTGGCCGTGCCGTCGGCGCTGCCCTCACTTCCGGCCAGGCCCGCCAGGGTCGTCACCACCCCTCCGGGCGTCACCTTCCGAATCGTGGAGTTGCCGTAGTCCGCCACATAGACGTTGCCCGCGCTGTCCACCGCCACGCCCCATGGATAGTTGAACCGCGCCGCGCTGCCCGTGCCGTCGGCGCTGCCCTGGCTTCCCGCCAGGCCCGCCAGCGTCGTCACCACGCCGCCCGGCGTCACCTTGCGAATCGTGTGGTTCCCGGTGTCCGCCACATAGACGTTGCCGGCGCTGTCCGCGGCCACGCCGTATCCCGTCAGGCCCGCCAGGGTCGTCACCACCCCTCCGGGCGTCACCTTGCGAATCGTGCTCCAGGTGTCCGCCACATAGACGTTGCCCGCGCTGTCCACCGCCACGCCATAAGGTTGGTTGAACCGCGCCACGCTGCCCGGGCCGTCGGCGCTGCCCTCATATCCCGCCAGGCCCGCCAGCGTCGTCACCACCCCGGCCGGCGTCACCTTCCGAATCGTGGAGTTGTTCCTGTCCGCCACATAGACGTTGCCCGCGCTGTCCACCGCGACGCCGGATGGGGAGTAGAACCGCGCCGCGCCGCCCGGGCCGTCAATGGCGCCAGGACTCTCGTCCGGTCCGGCCAGCGTGGTGAACGTGTATTCCTGGGCTGAGGCCCGAGTCGCCGCCGCCATTGCCAGGGCGGCCAGGAGCAGGCCCGCTGATAGATTGGTTGTGATGCGTTTCATAGAACGGTTAACGGTTGAGAGTTCAGCGTTGAGGGGCGAGGGGGGAGAGGCGAGCGGCGAGGGGCGGAACGGACCGGCCCAAGTTGAGAGAGGGGGCCTGCCGGCCAGCCGGCAGGTGGAACGCGCCCCTGGCGGTTAGGGGATGGGCCGGCGCGGTCGCGCACCGGCGGGGGGCAAAGGCAAACGGGCGCGCGATTTCCCTGTGGAGCGGGAGCCTGGTCAGTTTTCCAAACCCCGTTGTGGCCCGGTCGCTGCATTGCCAGCGCACGTTCATTTGCCGCCCGAGGGACGCCGCCCGCCACCAAAAGCAAGGCGCAGGCGGCGCCTGGCTCAGCCCGCTGCTGCCTTGCGGTAAGAGGAGAGCAAAAAATGCGGGTTTTGTCAATACGGAGTTATTCAGAGCCAGAAAGCGGGGGCATGCTGACACTGCCCCCGGGCGCGGGGGGAAGCCCTGACAGGATGAACAGGATAGACAGGATGGGTTTTTGGACTTTACCCAGGGCGGTCCCGACGTGTCGGGAGCGCTGCGCTCCGGCGGGCCATGCCCTGGGCTGGTATGAGTGAGCCGGCTTACGCCGGCTGCTACAGGGGGCTGGAGGGGGCGGAAGAATGCCGTCCCGCGACGGCGGGACGGGCAGAGTGGAATTGGTGGTCCCGCTGCGGGCGGGATCGGGATGCGCTTTTTCGGTTCCGGCTCCGTCGCTGAGTTGACAGCGGCCCGGAAAGTTTCTAAACCAGGGGCAGTCCGGATACCAAGATTTATGCAAAGCGCCCAACTCGGCCTGCTGGATTACGCCATCCTGGCGATTTACGTCATCTTCGTCATCGGCATCGGTTTTGCGCTCAGGCGATACCTGAAGAGCTCGTCGGACTTCCTGACCTCCGGGCGTTCGATTCCGGCGTGGGTCACAGGGCTGGCCTTCATCTCGGCCAACCTGGGCGCGCTCGAGTTGGTCGGCATGGCCGCCAGCGGCGCCAAGTACGGGATTGCCACGTGCCATTTTTACTGGGTGGGCGCCATCCCCGCGATGGTCTTCCTGGCCATCTTCATGATGCCGTTTTACTACGGCTCGCGAGCCCGCTCGGTGCCCGAGTATTTGAAAATGCGCTTTGACGAGCGGGTGCGCACGCTCAACTCGATCGCCTTCGCCGTGATGACGGTTTTCGCCTCCGGCATTTCCATGAACGCCCTGGCCAAACTGCTCAACCAACTCCTGGGCTGGAACTATCACTGGGCCTTGTGGATTTGTTCGGCTGTGGTGCTGGTCTATGTGCTCAAGGGCGGGTTGACTTCGGCCATTTACACCGAGGTGCTGCAATTCTTCATGATCGTGCTGGGCTTTGCGCCGGTGGTCTATCTCGGGCTCAAAGACGTCGGCGGCTGGGCGGCGATGACCAAGCTCCTGGGTGGCGTCTCGGTCGATCCGGCGGCGCTGCACCTCAAAGAGGCGGGCACTTCCTACGCCGCCAACGCCTGGACGAGCGCCTGGCAGCCCTTGCTGGGCGGCCCCCAGAGCAACCCGATGGGGGTGGATTGGTTCGCCATGGTTTTCGGCCTGGGCTTCGTGCTTTCTTTCGGATACTGGTGCACGAACTTCCTGGTGGTGCAGCGCGCGATGGCTGCCAGAAACATGGGCGCCGCCCGCCGCACCCCGTTGATCGCCGCCGTGCCCAAGATGCTCTTTCCGGCCCTGGTCATTCTGCCCGGCATGATCGCCGTCGCCCTGATGTCCATACCGGCCAAGAATTACCGCATCCCGCCGCCGGCGCTCGAAGAAAAGGCCATCGCCGCCGCCATCGCGGCCGTCAAGCAAGCTCCGACCTCCGACCTCCAGGCGGCCCTGCCGGACATCATCGAAAAGGTCAGCGGCGCCCAAAAGGGAATCAACTCGCAGACGGGCAAGCCGAAGAAGCTTGTGGGGTTCGACCAGGCCAAGCTGGCTGAAGTCGTGAAGACTTATGCGGCCAAGCCGATCGAGAAGAACCAGACGAAAGAAGACAAGGCCTTGCGGGCCGAGTTCACGGGGGCCTTCAGCTACACGATCACGGACTACGATTACGACGGGGTGATCTACTCGTTGGTGAGCAAGTACTGTCCGACGGGTCTGCTGGGACTGGCGCTGACGGCCCTGCTGGCCTCTTTCATGTCCGGCATGGCCGGCAACGTCACCGCCTTCAACACCGTTTGGACCTACGACCTCTACCAGGCCTACATTGCCAGGAACAAGAGCGACCAGCACTACTTCCGCATGGGCCAGGCGATTACGTTCGTGGGCATCTTGCTGAGCATCGCGTGCGCCTACTTCGCCAGGAATTACAACAACGCCATGGACATCATCCAGCTTGTCTTTGGGTTCGTCAATGCGCCCCTGTTCGCCACTTTCCTCTTGGGCATGTTCTGGGCGCGCTGCACCGGCACCGGCGCCTTCCTGGGCCTCTTTGGCGGCATCGGCAGTTCGGCCTTGTTCCATTCGCTGACACTGGCGATCGGCAACGACCCCGGCGTCAAAGGCGGTTACTTGCACCTGGTGAAGAGCTTCCCGAGCGAAATGGCCCAGAACTTCTGGCTGGCCAGCTTCGCCTTCGTGACCTGCTTCACTTTGACCGTCGTCATCTCCCTGGCCACTCATCGCACCAAGAGCGACGCGGAACTCAAGGGCCTGGTCTATTCACTGACCCCGAGGATCAAGGACGAACAGAAGGCCTGGTACCTGCGCCCAGCCACGCTGGGCCTGCTCCTGCTCGCCGCCTGCGTGGTGCTCAACCTCATCTTCCGCTAGAGAAAGGAACCACTTTATGGGTCTGGATATTCGCTGGCCAATCGGCCTCATGTTTACGCTCATCGGCGCGATGCTGGTGCTCTACGGCCTCTTTACCGGCTCGGACACCGAGCTTTACCAGCGCTCGCTGGCCATCAACGTCAACCTGCGTTGGGGCCTGGTCCTGCTGGCCTTTGGCGCCACCGTGCTCACCCTGGCCTGGCGCGGCAAGAAGGCCCGCCAGCAGGTGCCGCCGGCCGACCAGGCCAAGCCCAAGGAACCGGCCGGGCCGCGGTAGGCCCGGGTCCCCTGCGAAAAGGCGCCGCGCTCCGTAAGCGGCGCGGGCGGCGGGGGCTGAAGTCCTTGGCTGCCGGCCTGGCGTCGCGGCCCCAGGCTGGGCAGGCGAGACGCCTGCCCCACTACCGCAAGCTGAGGGCTTGCGGCACGACGCGGCCTCCCTTGCGGGGAGCATTTCACTTTTTTGGGTGGTCCCTCCTAATCTTAATCCTAATCCTAATTTCCCTCGTGCAACCGCCAATCAGAATTGGCTTTGATTAACCCCACGCGCATCGAAACAATCCTGCGTCGCCGCTCTTTCCCGGAGGCGACCACACCCAACTCACACCGGCCCCGCCGCGGCGGGGCCAGAACATCCAGCGCCGCGGCATCCCGCCCTGCGGGACCAGAGATTCCTGATCAAGCTCCAGTTTCTCCTGGTCGAAGAAGCGATTCATTCGGATTAGGATTAGGAGCAAAGATTAAGATTAAGATTAGGATTAGGAGCGAGGATTAAGATAAAGAGCCAGAAAGGCTACGAAAAAAATGAGATGCGGCCCCCCTTGCGCCAACTGGCGTTTTGTGGTGGACTTGCCGCTGCGCTTATGTCTTTTTTTTGTGCCTCCGCCTGGCGGCGGGGATGCGCGACAGAGATCTAATGAAAGCAAGCATTCAGAAAACAGCGTTTGGCAAGCTGCCGGATGGCACGGCGGTGGAACTTTATACCTTGAAGAACGCCAACGGCCTCGTGGCGAAAATCACCAACTACGGCACCATTATCACCGAGTTGCATGTGCCGGGGCGCAACGGCAAGCTCGGGGACATCGTCCTCGGTTTCGACAACCTCCCTCAGTACCTTAAGGGGCATCCTTATTTTGGCTGCACCGTCGGGCGCGTCGCCAACCGCATCGCCAAAGGACGCTTTACCCTCGATGGCAAGGTCTATACCCTCGCCCTCAACAACCGGCCCAACCATCTCCACGGCGGCCTCAAAGGCTTCGACAAAGTCCTCTGGCAGGCCCAACCCCAGCCAGGCGCCGGGGCGGTCAAGTTTGCCTACACCAGTCCCGCTGGCCAGGAGGGCTACCCCGGCACCCTCGCCGTGACGGTGACCATGAGCTTGACCGACGCCAACGAACTGCGCATTGACTACACCGCCACCACCGACCACCCGACCCCCGTCAACCTCACCAATCACTCCTACTTCAACCTCGCCGGCCAAGGGGACGTGCTCGCCCATGAGCTCATGCTGGCGGCCGACCATTACACGCCCGCCAACGCCGAGCTCATCCCGACCGGCCAGATCAAGCCGGTGAAAGGGACACCGATGGACTTTACCAGGCCGCAACCCATCGGCGCGCGGTTTTCCCAGCTTTCAGGCTACCCAGTCGGCTACGACAACAATTTTGTGCTCAACGGCGGCGGCAAGACCCTCGCACTGGCCGCGCGCCTTTACGAGCCCAAGTCCGGCCGGGTCATGGAACTGTCCACCACCGCGCCCGGCCTCCAGCTCTACACCGCCAATTTCCTGGACGGCTCCCTGACCGGCAAGTATGGCATCGTTTACCGGCGCCACTCCGCCCTCTGCCTCGAAACGCAGCATTTCCCCAATTCGGTCAACCAGGTGAAGTTCCCCTCGATCATCCTCCGCCCCGGTCAAACCTACCGCCACACCACGGTGCATAAATTCGCCGTGCAGTGACCGGGCCCCTGCCCGCTGGCGCTCCCCAGTGGCGCACAGCCGGACCTGGCTTGCCTGCGCGGCTATAATCTTAACCAATATGACTCTGAAAGAACTTGGCCAACACACGGCGAAGGAATTTGAAAAGGCCTGCGGCCGTCCACCCCGCTGGATGGCCGCGGCGCCGGGGCGCGTCAACGTCATCGGCGAACACACCGATTACAACGACGGTTTCGTGCTGCCCATGGCCATCGAGCTCTACACCGTCATCGCCGCCGCCCCGGCTGCCGATGGCCGACAAACCATCCAGCTCCGCTCGACTGCCGCCCACGGCGCCGCGGCCATCGATTTGGACCAGCCGCTCAAGCCGGCCCCCAAAGGCGCCTGGTTCAACTACCCGCTCGGCGTCATTGCCGGTTTCCTGGCGCGCGGCGCAAAGCCCGGCGGCGCCGACGCCCTCATCCACTCGACGGTGCCGCTCGGGGGCGGGTTGTCCAGCAGCGCCGCCCTGGAGGTGGCCACGGCCACGTTGCTCGAGGTGATGACCGGGCTCAAGCTCGACCCGGTGGACAAGGCCTTGCTTTGCCAAAAGGCCGAGCATGAATATGCCGGCATGCCTTGCGGCATCATGGACCAGTTCATCTCGGTCATGGGCCGGCAGGACCACCTCCTGCTCTTGGACTGCCGCTCCCGCAAGCCCGAATTGGTCCCCATGCGCGATCCCGCCGTGGCCCTGCTCATCACCAACACCAACGTCAAACATGAACTGACCGGCGGCCAATACGCCCAACGCCGCGCCCAATGCGAGCAGGCCGCCCGCCTCCTGGGCGTCACCTCTTTGCGCGACGCCACCGCCGACCTCCTCGCCCGCGCCCGCGGCAAGCTGGACCCGGTCGTTTACCGCCGCGCCCGCCACGTCATCAGCGAGATCGAACGCACCCTCCAGGCCGCCCAGGCCGTGCGCGCCTCCAACTGGACTACCCTCGGCCAATTGATGTATGCCAGCCATGCCTCGCTCCGCGATGATTACCAGGTGAGCTGCGCCGAACTGGACGCGGTCGTCGAGATCGCCCAAGGGATTGGCCCCAAGGGCGGTGTCATCGGCTGCCGCATGACCGGCGGCGGCTTCGGGGGATGCGCCGTGGCCCTCGTGCGCGCCGAGGCCGTCGCTGACCTCTCCGCCAAGGTCGCCGCGGATTACGAAAAACGCACCCGGATCAAACCGTCCCTCTTCGTCTCCCGGCCCGCCGCCGGAGCGACCGTCCTCCAGGGCTAGCGTGGCGTTGCCTCACACCGCCTCTGAAATCGGGTCTGCCCGGAGAGGTTCATTGAGAATTGAGTATTGCTTATTGGTCATTGAGTCCACAGTCCGAAAGTTCATTGGGCGTCGTGCGCGGGCATTCTTCAATAACCAACGACCGTTTTTCAATGCTCAATGCTCAATTCACCTAAAAGAAGCGCTGGCGCAGCGCAGTTTTGCAGTCGCAGCGAAACTTGACCTGATGACAACGAGTCTTGCCGGTCAAGAACTGTACATTTCGCCGGGGCCGTGCAACGGTTCCTGCAACGGCCCGTGGAGTTGAGCGCCGGGCAATCCATTGGCACTACCCGCTCCGGTGTCCACACTTGAATCGGAAGCCCAATCATGAGACAACGGAGGGCATGAAACTTCACACTCGTCGAGCATTCATACAGCATTCTTTCGCCGTTGCTGCCACGACGGCTCTTTTTGAATCGGGTGCGCTCCTGCCCGGCCAGGGGCGCGCCTCCGAATCCAAACTCCAATCCATCCGCCTGGGCGGCCCGGCCTTCGCCAGCGCCGATGACCCGGAGGCCCTGGCCCTGGCGCATCGCAAACTGGGCTACCGCGCCGCCTATTGTCCCGATGTCTCGCTCAAGGACTCCGAAAAAATCCGCGCCTGCGCCGATGCCTTCGCCCGGCACGATGTCGTCATTGCCGAAGTAGGCCGCTGGGTCAACCTCCTGGAGGCCGACCCCGACAAGCGCCGTCAGAACCTCCAGACCGTGACCGACGGACTGGCCCTGGCCGAAGCTATCGGCGCCCTCTGCTGCGTGGACATCGCTGGCTCCTTCAGCCCCGCTTCCTGGTTTGGCCCGCATCCCGACAACCTTTCCCACAAGCATTTTGACGCCATCGTCGAAAACGCCCGGACCATCATCGATGCCGTCAAACCCAAACGCGCCCGCTTTACTTACGAAGTCATGGGCTGGGCCTTGCCGGACAGCCCGGACAGCTATCTCAAGCTCATCCAAGCCATCGACCGCAAGGCCTTTGGCGTGCACCTCGACCCCTGCAATCTCATCAATTCGCCCGACAAGTTTTATCACAACACCGCCCTGCTCAACCAATGCTTCGACAAGCTCGGACGCTGGCTCGTAAGCTGCCACGCCAAGGACTTGACCTGGGATGTCGAGATGAACCTCCACTTCCGCGAAGTCATCCCCGGCCAAGGCGCCCTGGATTATACCACCTACCTCCAGCGCCTGGCCAGGCTCCCTCAAAACCCGCCCCTCATGCTCGAACACCTCGCCAGCGCCCAGGAATACGCCACCGCCCGCCAGCATGTCCTCGAGGTCGGACGCCAGGCCGGCCTGAGCTTCGATTAAGGGCCTGGCTTGGCGCTAAGCCGGAACGATTCAGTTGAACCGCTAATCTGCGCTAATAAACGCTAATAAAGACGGGCTTGAGGCAGGAGTCTGGCACTTCCAGGCGTCCCGCCCTGCGCATACGCGTCAAGCTAAGGGATGGGTGATCCCAGCCAGCAGTTCGTAGAAGTTTATTCGATCCCTCCTGCGCTCGTAAAGGAGATGGTTTTTGAGGTGAGCTTCCACCCAATCCTCTATG
>Ga0187870_1001737_pt1 | contig 19124 bp, 14 predicted proteins | sample June2016WEW_13_1_3_FD_132974 | JGI IMG/M metagenome (GOLD analysis project Ga0187870, IMG submission 132974) | Peatland microbial communities from SPRUCE experiment site at the Marcell Experimental Forest, Minnesota, USA - June2016WEW_13_150 | ecosystem: Environmental > Terrestrial > Soil >... | reverse complement strand
CTACGTTCTGCCAGGTGTAGGAGGTCGCGGCCGTGGCGGCGTAAGTGCCCGCGGCGGTCGTGGCGGCCTGGGTCGGGTCGGTCGGCGGTACCACGTCCATGTAGTAGATGATATGGCCTTCGCCGCTGGCGATGGCCTGACCGATTTTATCCACCAGGTTGAAGTTGCTCACGCTGACACTGATGGTGATGTCGCCGGGCTTTATGGATGCGCGGTTTTGCGGCGACGTGATCGTTATTTTCGGCGTCGGCGCCGTCACGGTAACGGTCACCTTAGCCACCACCGGCGGGTTAAGCGGCGTATGGTCGTTATTCACCAGCTCAACCGAGAAGGTATGCGTCCCCGGCGTGACGTTGCTGAAGGTATAGGTCGTATTGGCCGTGGCGGTATAAACACCCGTGGACGTAACAGCCGGCTGGCCCTGGACGGTAGGGGCATCCACGTCCATGAAATAGTGCAGGTGCCCTTCGCCGGCCACGTTAGTATCGCCAAGCAGCGCGACCAGCTTGAAGTTAAGCGCCATCGCGGAAACGGTGATGTTCCCCGATTCGAGGCTGGTCCCGTCCAGCGGCGTCATCGCCAGGGCGGGAGAATTAGCGCCCAGTTTTAAGGCCAGCACTACCGAGAAAGGAGAACCGAGACCCACCGGCAGGAGCATGGTATCACCGGCGAAAGCCGGCCAGGCATTGACCCCGCCCGGCGCCTGGTAGCTCCACACCTGAGCGCCGGTGGTGCGGTTCAAGGCGTAGACCATACCGTCGAGGGTGGAAGTAAATACCAGGTCGTTGACGACGGTCGCCCCGCCGACATCGAGGGAGTTGAAAGATTTATCCCAGAGGATTTTACCGGTATTCACGTCGAGGGCTACCAGTTCCCCGGTGCCCTGGTTAAAGGGTTGTGTGCCGGTCACGGCGCCCGGCGTTAAGTTGGCATACAGGTTGACGACCGGCACGTAAACAACGCCGCCGGCATAGGCCATGGGCGTCTCCACGCCGCCGAAGATGCCGGGATATACCTGGGCACCGGCAGCCGGGATGTTGACCAGCTGGTCGTTCTGGTGCATGCCCACGGGGGTCATCCAGAGAATGGCGCCGGTCTGGCGGTTGAAGGCCACCACTTTACCCAGCTTGCCGGCGCCGATGACGACGTCCTGCTGCTTGCCGCTGACGGTGGCGCTGGCGAGGATGGGCGATGCCTCGAAGTCGGCATCCGAATTATCGTGTTGATTAACCTGGGTAAACCAGGCGAGATTACCATTGGTGTCATTCAAGGCAACCAGAGAATCGGTATAAAGGTTCGGGCCGGGCCGACTCGAGCCGTTGGGGTAGGTGGGGGTCCCCGGCCAGGGAGCCGGATTGCCGATACCCCAGAAAGACGTACCGGTACTGGTGTCTACAGCCGGGGGATACCAGGCCCCGCCGCCGCTGTTCACATCTTTGTTGCCCCAGATATCCGCGGAATCGACGGTATCAAAATTCCACATTATCTTGCCTGAAGTCTGGTCAAGAGCATAAATCGCCCCGAAGCCGCCGCCGGTATAGAAATCACCGCCGCCGGTGCCGGGTACAGTAGAGACCAGCACGAGGTTGCCGTAGACGTTCGGCTGGATATCGATGCCGCTGGTCGGCTGCTGGGATATCCGCGTGGACCATAGCTGCGCGCCGGTGTTCACATCCAGTGCTACGATGGTGTACGGGTCCGAGTTGCCGAAGATTTTACCCCATCCTACGGCGATACCGTTGGGCCCGATGTTCGATTCGTTAAAGAGGTGTTTCCACTTAATTTTGCCCGTCGCCAGATCGACGGCGAAGATGTTGTTGCCCAGGTCCTGGAAGTAGGCCGTGTTGCCCATGATAATGGGCGTGGTTGACGCCGAGCCGAAGGCGCCGACCCCGGGCAGCGGTACCGCCCAGGCGGCCCCGAGGGTATTCACGTTGGCCGCGTTAATCGTTGAATCAGTAGTGGCGCGGCTGTTGGTATAGTCGCGGTTTGGCAGCGGCCAGTCTTTCACGTACTGGCTTACCTCGGGGGGTATTGCCGGTGAGGTCACCGGCGGTGTAGTCGTGGGTGGCGTAGTGGTGGGTGGCGTTGTCGTGGGTGGCGTTGTTTTAGTTGGCGTAGTCGCAGGTGGACTGGTCGTAGGCGGGGTGGTGGTGGGGGGAGTGGTAGTGTTGGAACTCGATGTGCAGGACGTTACCAGCAGCATCACTACCATTAACAGGGATGCCAGAACGATGGTTGGCCGTCGCCAATCTTTGAACATTTAGACCTCCTCATCCGTTTTGTATTTGCCGCGATATCCTTACCGCGACAAAAATTACTAATCTCTTTTAAATAATGTCAAACGCATAATGGAAAAATCATAAAATTGCCGCCAAAGAAATTACAAAACTATGACGTTTCCCGGGCCGGGAGGAGAAACGATGATATTGCGCGCAGTGCAAATAAGGAAAGTAAAGTAAAGAATTAAGTACCCCTGCCGGGACTCGAACCCGGGCACGCGGTTTAGGAAACCGCTGCTCTATCCGCCTGAGCTACAGGGGCTTGTTCTATTTTGAAGCTAAAACAACGACATTAAGCCGTGACATAGAGGTGTAAAATAGATATTGCTAATAATTTGCTAATAGACCTTTTCATTTGCATCGTTTTCATGCCTTGCCATATCAGCCATTCTATTATACTTGGGACTAAATGCTTCGTCAAAATGACGGGCTGACGCCTCTTGAAGTCCAGGAGCAACATGGCTGTAGAGGTCGAGCGTTGTAGAGATGGTGGCATGGCCTAGCCTTTCCTGAACTATTTTAGGGTGTATACCTTGCTTTAGCATAACAGAAGCGTGAGTATACTTGACCTTCCCCCATCTTTAGTATCACCATAGACTAGAATCCAGTCGCTGCTTCAGCATACTCCTTTGGTGTAGATCCTTTCAATGAACTGTTTGGTCTGACCTCGTTATAATCCCTTCGCCATTCTTTTGCAAAGAGTCATCAATTTGTACACGCGCGAGCTGGTGGTCTCTTCTGCGGTTAGCCTTGCGAACCCAGGGTATTCATCTGTTTGGTTACTCTTGCTTTTAATCGAGCCTGACGTCCTTTAGCAGTCCGCTGTAGCAAACTGTTGGCAACAGACTTGGTTTACTAGAAGTCGTCCCATCCGTAGTCGGCACACTACCGAATCCCTTCCCAGAGATATTGCTTTAAGATAAGATGGTCACGACCGTAAAAACAGATGAAGCGAGCGCCATCTGGCAGTCACATCTGCCGCAACGCCTCACATCCCTATCGTTTCTTTATCAGTAAAAGAAAGATGAGACCAGCTGTTTGATAGCAGCCTGTGGGCATTCCTATCGCCTCCGTGAAATACCAGAGTAATGATGTGGTATTTTCTGCCAAGTAGAGAACTTTGCTTTGTTCACAGAACTGGTGAGACAGTAGATGTACAATGTGCGTTGCCACATTCTCTTGAGTTGCTGGTTACTGACGAATGGTGCCGTGTAGAAAATATCGCAAGCGCGCTGGTTGTCCAGACCGGCATCGCGGCGACATAGATACATCTCGGTGTTGGCCGTAAAATGACCGGTCTTCTCTCTGATAAGTTGCCCGAGGTGTGTTAACCACGGTCGTAGGGCGCGGATGAGAAGTACCTCCGGTAGGCCGAGCGCACTAACGACAACTCCTTAACTATTTGTAGTAGGGCCGGCATCCCCCCTAAGCGCACATCATAAGTTTATCGGCGGATAAAGAGCCCAAATCGACGCATACTATTTTTACCATAGCCTGTCTTGAAACTACCCACGTTATCTTCCACTGCGCTATTCCTTAAATTTCAAGCGGTGCTACGGATGAAGGTAGCTTATTGATACAAAGGTAGTGATACGGAGTGCCCCATAGATTTCTTACGTGTTTCGTCCTGTGATAGGTGGAAATCAAATCTTGCAACTGGGATGATCTTGCTGCCTGAAACAAACCCTTCATCTCAATATTAAAACGCCGCACTCTTGAATCCCGGCTTTTCCCCAGGTAGTCATCAAGCGCAGAGGGGTAAGATACCGGGTTTATGGAACGGCCGGCGGCTGTTGTATATTCTGAAATCTGCGCTATCACCTCGGCTATTGCCGCAACGACTTCATTAGTTGCCGGTTCACCTTCTGCGCTTGATACAGGAAATCCTGTCAAGAAGAAGGGAAAAGACCTGGACCACTCTTTCAGGAGTTGACCATGGCGGCTCCTTGTGTCAAAAACATTTTTATACCAGTTATAGTGTTCGCTCAAGTTCCACATGGGTGAGGAAGAATAGAATTCACAGCCTGCCTTTTCTACTAATGAGAGCAGTTCTGGGTAACTCCAGAGATATGCCGAAACTAATAGCGGATTGACAAGCACATCCTTCCACCATGCATAGAAAGGCCGGGAGGCATTCAACTTCGCGAAATCCTCCCCGAACAGTTGCTGGGCGAGATGCAAAGAAGCTTCGCTGTGGACATCATTGATTCCCGCCAGTTGACAGGCCCGCCATAGCAGCAGCCTCTTCGTCAGTTCAAGGAGACAGCCGTACCGGTCGTTAAATGAAATTACAGCCAGGCCTCCCGGTATCAAAAGTTTACAGATTTTTTTAAACATCTCATCACGGTTGGGCAGCGTATATAAAAATCCCTCGGCAAGTACGATGTCATAAAGCCTGGTAGACTTAAAGCTGTCAATACTTTCAGATGACAACTCCACAATACGCCCCTCAAGCTTGAACTCCTTAAACCGCATCTTCAATTGTGGCAAAACCTGATCATTCGGTTCCACCAGGGTGAGGTTGGCGCCAAAAGACGCAAGGACCAGGGAGTTTTCGCCGGAGTTGCAACCGAATTCCAGCACTGAGCGGTCACGTAGCATTGCGAGCGGAATTCCCAAGTGCCTCTGGTATAGATTAAGGCGCTTTGCGCGGTGAGATTCCCAGGCCGCCTGGTTCTCCAGTGCGATAGGTACCGGGTTGAACCTGTTCTGCTGGTAATAGTCTAAAAGCGATCCCGGCAAGGCCGCCGGATTCTGTTTCGCCTGTTTTTTATTGGTTTGAGCCAAATCATGCCTCCTTTTTTAGCCCGGAACTGCCGTACTACTGTTTATTGGAAGAACGGCGGCGGTAAATAGCATTTAAAACGGTACTTACTTTCTTCCATGCGTGCTTATATACTTTTAGCTATTCCTGGCGTCAGGGCTAAGTATACATGGCTGCCGTTGGGGACGTTTTGAGGAAGATAGATAGGTATTCCCATATGGTTCTTGCCGGCCCGCTGTACGTCCTCGTCTACGAAGAAACGCACTGATTCCCTTAATTCTTGAAAAAGCCAGGTGGCGCCGATAGCTGTGCCGAACAGGCCGAATTCACCGTTTTTTGCTGTAGCCCGCGCTGTCTCCACGACTGATTTGAGCCACTGTAAACACTTCATCGCAGACTCGAACGAGGAAAATGCCGTATCTGTTCTGCCCCGATATTGACCTTTAGCCTTAAGCGCTACAATTGTCAGCTCTTTTGGTACCCAGTCGGTAGCTGTGAGTACTACTTCGTATCCTGTGCTTCGGAGCAATTCTATTACCGTTGCCGCAGAAAAATGCGTGCAATGGTCGGTGATTAACAGATCGAACGGATTCTGGAGAAATTCAGGCACCTCCACCACGAGCAGTCCGCCGTCCGTTAGTTTATTTCGCAGGCTATTGAGAAGCCTCTTTGGCGTGATGATATGCTCCAGTACGTGAATCATTGTAATGAGATCATAGGTGCCTGGAATCTGGGCCGGCGGAATGGTAAAAAAGGCTTCAACGTGGTCGATACCCTCAACTACGGAACGGGATTTATCATCCAGCTCGGTCCGGGCAAGTGACCAGCGCGGCGCGATGCGGCCGAAAGCACGAAGCAGGGCGCCGTTACCCCATCCTATATCCAGCAGCCGTCCTGTTTCCGGCCAAGGCGTATGGGATGCCAGGCACTTAAGCAGACGTTCGGAGCGGGCGGAAGGCGCCCCGGAAACCACATCAAAAACGGGCTGCTCGGCTCCGGCACTCTGGTGATATATAGTATAGTCCCGGTAAATTTTATCAGTATCGGACTGCCATGCGGAGTCGATGACTTTCTGCACGCCGCCGCAGGCGGGGCATACGCCGAGACGCCCGCCTTTGCGCCATGGTTTACAGTCTGAAGTTACGCCGTGAAATGATTCATAGCCGGGTAATGCTTCAACCGCTGATTCGCCACACAAATGGCAGATGATATCCAGAGACGGCCTCCTTAGATTCTGTTTTCTCTGGCTCTATAAGCTGAATACCGTGTCAATTGTCAACCAAACATCCGGCGGCTTAATGCCGAACTCCTTGCGTAAACGGGTTGTATCCAGGGTAGTGTGCCGCGGTACGGTTTCAAGCTGGACACCTCCATTCTTTGACTCTATTGGTTGGACCAGGTCCGGGCTGGCGCCGATACGGTGGGCAATATGACGCGCCACCTCCGCGTAAGTGACGTCTTTATCGCCGGATACCTGGAAAATCCCCGGTGAACGCGCTTTGGCAATATGGTGAAGGACTTCGACCGAGAAAGAGACAGGTATAGGCGCTATTACCATATCCGAGTAAGGATGAATAACTTCATGGTTCCGGAGTTTCTTGAGCCAGTCTTTGGCTAGAGCCATATTAGGGTCAAGGACCTTGGTAAATCGCACGACCGAAGCCGGATTACCCAGGGTAAGCAGTTGTCTTTCAGCTTCTGCTTTTTGCCGGCCGTATTCCGTCACGGGACACACCGCGTCATCGGCCTTGCGCCGGGGAACGGAACCATCATAAACCAGGTTGGTAGAGAGAAAAATAACGAAAGCGCCGGTCTGGGCGAGCTTCTTTGTTAGGGCAACAGTCTGGTGCACATTTACTCTGGCGGTGGCTGCCGGCTCTTTCCGGCATTTCTCGAGGGAAGTCACCGAAGCACAAAGATAGGCGACTGAAATATGGTCCGGCGGCTGCCAGTTTGCAGTGTCCTCATTAAGATCAAGGAAGACCCTGTTTTTTGACATAGCGTCAATCCTGCGAGTTGTTTCCACGATGGACTCTCCACCGCTCATCAGGTAATCGGCAAGGGCCCGGCCGATTAACCCATCAGCACCGACGATAAGTGATACGCCTTTCATTATTTACTTTTTGGGGCACGGTCGCCATGCTTCTTGGAGGAACACAGCGCCATATAATATTGGGCCATCGGGTAAAAACCGGTATGCACTACCTCATCATTCATAGAGAAGAGAAAAACGTTGTGGAAATAGCGCAGCATCAGGTCTTTTAGTTCTTGATGGTTTTTACAGTTGACATGCCCTTCCTTACTGGGTGGGGAGGCATATGCTTGAGACTGGATGGATGGCGTGCCGATTATCAGGGTGCCGCTGTCAGTCAGCGAGTCGGTAATATTAGATATAAAGAGTTCCTCATGCTCCTGTGGGATGTGTTCCAGGACATCCATGGCGTAGGCGCCGTCAAACCCGCCTTTTACCGGACCCTCAAGCATGTCGTGGACCTTGCAGTCGAACTCCCAGCGCTTTTCCATGCGGTCAAGTACGTCTTTAACAAAAACAGAATCAAAGTCCACGGCGGTTACTTTACCCACCTCCTGAAGGACAATACGCGTGCCGAACGCGTCTCCGCAACCGACCTCTAATACGTTTTGCTTCCCGCTTAACATCTTGGCGACGAATTTGTAGCGGGAGAGTATAAAAACCAGGCGTTTTGGGTCGTCGTGCCAGACCTGGTTGGTAGTTAATCCCAGCCGTGTCAGTCCCTTGGTGTTACGCAGATTGACGACGATTTGATACTGCGGCTCTCTGGTCTTTTCTTCATCCATGTTTTTTAGCCCCTGTCCGGGAAGGTTCCGTACCCATTGAAATTATACACCGCCCGGCCTTACCGCTTTTGACCGTCTCGATAGCCTGGTTTATCTGCTCCAGGGTGAATTCGTGCGTAATCAATCCGTCCAGTTTCAGTTTTCCTGCGCGGTAGAGCCGGATATAGCGGGGGATATCGATATGAGGGCGGGCGCCGCCGCCGTGAGAGCCCTTCAAGACTTTATCGAAATGCAGCGGCAGCGAATATATCGAGATATTATCCCCCTTCTTCGGCACACCAACGAGGATGGTCTTACCGTCCGGGTGTGTCAACTCATAGGCCAACTCTATTACCCTGGCGCTACCCGTGGTATCGAATACCACATCAGCGCCGGCCTGACCGACAATCCCGCGTATTTTCCCGGCAAGGTCGGAGGCAGTCTTTGAGTTGAAACAATATGTAGCCCCGAAGAGCTTGGCCATCTTGACTTTGGCTTCGTTAATATCAATGCCGATGATGGGGTAAGCCGAGACCATCTCCGCCGCCTGAACGATATTAAGGCCGACACCACCCACGCCGAAGACCACCACAGATTGCCCGATGTTCACATGTGCGTCATTGTTGATAGTACCCATCGCGGTGGTCACCGCACAACCGAACAGCGTGGCCAGCTTCATATCAAAATCCTCGGGTATGGTTGTAAGTCGGTTCTCGGAAACCACGGCATAATCATTGAAAGTGGTCACCCACCCGGCGTTAACTTTCCGTCCGTCCCAGAGGTAGGTGGGAGTATCAGACTGCAAACCATTACTTGGTCGCCAGTGCATGACCACAGTGTCGCCCTTCTTCACTGTCTTTACGCCCGGGCCGATATCCATAACAACGCCGGACCCCTCATGGCCCAGCAGGTGCGGCAGAAACTTGTCCGGACCTTTAGCGCCCTGTATCTCGTTAATCTGCGCGCCGCAGATGCCGCTATATTCAACTTTAACCAGCACCTGACCGAAGGATAATTTTTCCGGCAACTCAAGGTCTGCCACCACCAGCGGCTGGTTTTGCTCCACCAGGATAGCTGCTTTCATGGTCACTCTCCATCCAGGCTTTACGGTTAAAACCCTGGATTACTATCTATTCAAAATAAATAAACTCATAGTCGCCGGTATAGCCAAAATGGTTATAAATCCAGATCCATGCAGCCGTATCGAAGAACGCCTCGCATGTCAGCGCCCAGCATTGCAGATTGAACAGCTCTTGCTCATTCCGGTAGCTTTCAACGGTGATGTATTGATTCTTGCCAACCCGTTCGATTTCACTCAAGGCTGTCTGTAACTCAAAGAGGCGCAGGTTATGCAGGCAGGTTAGTGAGATAACCAGGTCAAAATATTTATCGCCGAACGGATAAACATCCTGCGCCCGGTAGCGGAACAAATAGTCCCGTATCGGTTCGGGTGCATCGCTTAGCCCATGTTTGGAAATATCAAAGCCGCAAATCTCTGCCTGCGGCAGCAGTTTCTTCAATTCGTAGAGGAGGTGAGCCTTACCGCAACCCACGTCCAGAATCTTGGCATCGGGTTTAAGATGGTAAATCTCGATCAGCTTTTCGGCTACCACTTTCCATCGGCCGTCATATTTATAGCCGCCATAGCCGTAGCGCCGGTCGCCATCCCAGTAGTCAAACTCATATTCCTTGCCCTTAAGCATGCAGTGGACTTTATCGTCCGTCATCCGGGCGATGTAATCTCTCTTGATCCTTTTATGGAGAGGGGTGACGATATTTAATAACCTGCCCACGTAATTCCTCCTTAAACCTATGGCCAGCTTAACGCGGCCGGTGGCTATGCTCCCAGGGATTGCCTGACGGCGGTGACAATAGCGCCGGATGTAATGCCGTACCGCTCCATCAGGCTTGCCTGCGAGCCATATTTATCCGGGAAGATATCAGGTATACCAATCCGTTTAAATCGTTTGGCGGGATTGAAACTCGCCTCGGCGATAATTTCAGCGACGGCGCTCCCCAGCCCTCCGGTAATCATGTGTTCCTCGATGGTGACAATGGCTTTTACATCGGCTGCATAATCAAGGATGGCCTCTGTGTCCAGCGGTTTGATAGTGGGGACGTGCAGCACGGCGGCGCTGATTCCCTGCTCGTTCAAATCGTCCGATGCCTCCAGTGCGTTCTTCAGGGTGATGCCGGTGGTCACAATCAGTGCATCTTTCCCCTCCCGCATGGGAATTGCCTTACCGATTTCAAAAGGCCGGCTACTATTTGTCACAATCGGATCGCCCCCTATGGCCACCCTGATATAGATGGGACCCCGGTAATCTACCGTCAAGGGCATGAATCGGCGCATCTCTTCAGCATCAGCCGGAGCGACGATGGTCATGTTCGGCAGCACCCGGAGAATCGCCAGGTCTTCAATCATCTCATGCGTCGGTCCCAACGGCGCATATACCATCCCGCCGCCGTTACCGATTAACCGGACGTTGGCTTTATGCAAGCACAAATCCAGCACAATCTGGTCAAAGCAACGCCGTGTCAGGAAGGTGGCAATGGTATTGACGTAGACGATTTTTCCTTCCAGCGCCAACCCGGTAGCCATACCGATGATGTTGGCCTCGCTTACGCCTTCCATGAAAAACCGGTCCGGCATTTCTTCCTTAAATTGCCGCATGGTGCCGAATCCCAGGTCTGACCCGATGAAGAAGATCCGCTTGTTCTTCTTGGCGAGTTCGTAGACCATATCCAGGCACGTTCTCCGCATCGGTTAGTTTCCTCCTAATGCGGCCAGGAGTGATTTAATCTCCTCATCCGTGACATTGCTCTTGTGATGCCAGTTTAGGTTATTCTCGACAAATCCGACACCTTTACCCTTCACGGTATGGCAGATGATGGCGCTCGGTTTATCAGGCTCGAGCGGCAGGGCGGAAAGAACGGATTTTAATTCAGCGATATTATGACCATCGACTTCAGTCGTGGCCCAGCCGAAGGCTTGCCACTTCGCGGCAAACGGCTCCATGTTTTGAACTGCGGCAGTCGTATCATATGATTGCTGCTTGTTGTAGTCTACCAGCACGGTCAAATTGCTTAAATGGTGCTTGCCGGCGGACATAGCTGCCTCCCAGACGGAGCCTTCGTTAGACTCACCATCGCCGATGATAACGAAAATACGGTGACCGGCTTTCTCATATTTGGCGTTAAGCGCAAACCCGACACCAATGGGCAAACCGTGACCTAGGCTGCCGGTCGAGGCTTCGATACCGGGTACCTTGCCGTATTCAGGGTGTCCGCCCAGGATACCGTCGCTTTTACAGAACTTCTGCAGCTCGGAACGGGGAAAAAAGCCCTTTTCAGCCAGGAGTACATAGAGAGCAAGGCAGCCATGGCCTTTGCTCAAGATAAATCTGTCCCGCTGCTCCCATTTCGGATTCTTCGGGTCGTAACGCAGAATATCGTCGTAGAGGACTCTTAATATCTCCACCAGTGAAAAAGCCGCGCCGACATGCCCCCTCCTCCCCGCTGCCAATGTCTCAATAATTGTCCGGCGCAGGTCTTTAGACCTGGCATCCAGGCTGGGCGAACGTTGTCCCGAACGTTTAGGTATGATAGGGGAAGTGTCCATATTCATTCATGACCGTAGCTAACATCCGCCTGGACTTGACTAACTGTGCGGTTTGCAATTTATCTTTATCGATTGTTTGTTTTACCGCAAAACCGCGCCTCATCAGAAACTCGGGTACGAATTCGTTGAGCAATATAAGGCACCACTTGAGTCCAAATAGAGGATAAGCAATTCCCACTCTCTTGTCAAGGAATCGGATATCTTTAAAGTGCGTTAAAATACCTGCCAGGAACCTTTGTTTCAAGGTCTCACCCAGTTCCATGCCGGGGTGAAGCAGGAAATCAGCTGTCATCTTGGCCGGGTCATCCCACCCGAAATATTCAAAGTCGAGAAAGACAATATCGCCACCGGGACGTTTCAAAGCGTTATGAAACCCGAAGTCCGATGGGCTAAGAGTCCTTTCATTAAAGGGAAGCTCGGTGTCATAGGACATGCCTGTATCGTGAAGATTATCCTTGCACCAATCTGTAATCTCCTTAAAAGAGGGGACAAAGTCGTTTTTCAGAAACGCGCTAAGCTCTCGATAAGGTGCTTCCATATTCTGGAGGGTCAATAACCTGTCAAGCCGCCGTGAGACACTATCGACCACTTCCCGAGTCGTAAAATAGGCTTCCGCCGCCATCGACAAAGAGCGGCTGTTTTCTATCAAACTAAGCTGCCGTAATTTTCCCAGGAAATCAACGGAACGGTCAATATCAGCGTCGGTGATTTTTGCGGATGGTATTTTCCGGCCGCTGATATATTCGTAAATCGCCATGCCGCCTGACCTGTTCGCCGCTATCGGCCTGGGTATGCATCTAATACCGTTCTCCCAGAGAAAGTGCAGGCCGGAAAACTCGGCCTCCAGGCGGTCCCGGTCTTCTGAACTGTGGCGGAAATATAGTTTGGCGGTATAAACACCGGCACCCTCACAGGTCAAACGATATACTTGGCTATTGCGCCCGCCGCTTATCCTTCTCATTGAAGCGACACTTTGGCCTAGCAGCCTGGACAATTCCAGCTTCAGGGCTGCGGGACGCACGTTAGTCTTTTGTGCCGAATACATCGTCGCTTATATCCTTCCAGGCAGCAAAAACCCTGGCGTTACTTAAGCTTGAACGGGGCGGATGCGGCGAGTAGAGAATCCTCTCGACGTTATCCGGAAACGAATCCTCCAGGAAAGTTTCTTCCAGGTCATCGATGAAGTGGGTGCATCTTCGCTGCCTGATTTGGTCGATCTTTTCCTGCCGCGTCGATGCAAAATATACGTCCCTTGGAGATAGCCCCAGCCCTTGAGCCTTGAAAAAATCGTGCTCCCGCATCCAGTCCATTGCTGCTGTGCGCAGGTTGGTACCGGTCTCATCATAAGCGGCGTATTCGGTTTTATGGCTGATGATGTACACTGGTGCCTGGTGCATTTTACAGAGTTTAAAAAAGGCGGTGGCACCTTCGGCAAGCGTAGCCTCTTTCATTCTCGGCCCGTAGAGGATGGCCTGCAGCCGCTGCCAATCTATCTCGCCGTCTGGTAACTGGCGAATCACGTCACGGATAGTTTTCTTGTTTTTCCTGACATTTTTCCGGATTAGACCTCGCTCTATGGCCACGGCATGTAAAAGCTCATCATAATTGACGAGTGTATTATCGAAATCGACGCCGATTATTTTGCCCATATTGTTCGGGGCTTGGCCTTTTAATGACTTCATTATAGGGTTGGGGATTTTATCTGCCCGGTAAGTTGCTGCAGATAGCACAGGGTTCGCTCCTGGCGGTTGTGGCAGGCCTGCGGCTTACAGGTATATTGGCTGCCTCAATCCCTCGTTTCTGCCTTATGTAATTTTAACACGTTCCCTGAGCCTTTTGCACATTCTGCGGATTGTTTTTAACGTATACGTCAGGATATCATTAGTGTTTCATCAAAATAGGTTGCTCGGTGATACTGCGGCAAAGAAAAAGGCTATTCAGCCCTATAAAAGGTGGGTGTATTTTTGGAGAAACGCCCGCCCGATGCGGTCGGCGCTGGTGCCGAACTGATTGGTGAAAGGCAGCTTGAGACTCTTGAACCGCTTCTGGAGTTCCTCGTCTTCGGCGGAATAAACTATCTTGCCTTCCAGCCGCTCCATTATCTCCAGTACCACGTCATTGATTTCTTCCGGCGTATTGTCCACGAGCCTGACCCCTGTTGACGATATGTATTTGAGGGATTCAGCCAGCTCTACCCGTGATGCGCAGGCTTCACTAAAGGTCATGAGCCGGTTCTCTTTTTCAGACCGGTATAGTTTGTAAATACTGATATTCTGATAAGGCATGGACAGCGCCATGGGAAACGAGTTGATCATCACACAGGGGACGCCGAAGGTAGACGGCACCAGGTAGGGTCCCGACTGTGTTCCGATGAAGAAGCGGCAGCGTGCCCAGAGGAAGACATCCATCGAATCGCAACGGGCTTCGCTGTGGGCATAGTCTATTACCCGCGGCATAGTCGCCAAAGGGGGCATAGACGGATTACCCATGCGGATAACCCAGCCACCGCGCGCTGTTATGGACTCTATCGCCATCCGGTAGGTATCGATATCCGAGTCCCGGGCGTTTTTGGAGGCGGTAGCGCGAACGTGCAAGCCTACGAACCAGTCGCCTTCTTTCATGCCGAAACGCTTTAGGCATTCCCAGCCCCATTCGTGGTCGGAATCCTTCAGGGTAAGGAGCGGCCCCCTGCCTTCCTTTTCCCACTGCTGCTGGACTTCCAGGATGGCGGCAAGGTAATTTAGCCTCCGTCCGTCCGCGAAAGTGATCACCCGCAGGTGGTCTTCGAGGCGCGTAGCCAGCGGGGTCAGCAACTTCACTCCTACCGGGTCTGTAATCATATATGGCAGGTATTGCCGCCAGTAGTCCAGGTAGCACCTGTTGGCCGGTTTATCGTCCAGCACGATAGGGCGAAATTGATTTCGCCAGCCGAGGATACCCATTTTTACATAAATATCTAGGAGAGCCATGTGGCCGATGGCGTAAGTCCATTCGCGCAGGAAGCGGATACCGAGCTTGTCCAGTTGATGCTTCCGGGCAAATTCATCTTGCGCCTCTGCCCCCATGCGTAGCGCACTTATCATCGTATCCCACTGCCCCCGGTGCAGGAGGGCAACAGATTGTTTAAACAACTCCGGATACCTGTCATCCGTTTGGAGCGATATAGCTTTCTTCCAGAGGGTAAGGCCTTCTTCAAAACGGTTGAGGCTGAATAACGTGCTGCCTAATCTTTCATAAGCCTTGGCCGAATCCGGTTTGAAGGCAACTGCCAGTGTGTTGATAAAATAGGCAAACAGAATACCCACTTTACTATCGGAAATTTTACTCCCCAGCCATTGAGGAAATGCGCTTATTTTTCGCCACAGCACTGGCAGGCCGCCGGAGTGAATTTGCTTGATTTGTTGGTGTACGAAACTCATCATGACCTTAATAAAAAGTTAAGAATATTGCCTTTATTGTGCTCCGGCGGTTCAAATAAGATAAGACCATTTACGCAAAAAGTCCCGTCCTGCCCGCGTATTGGCATTTTTAGAACTGCTGACGCTTGCCCGGCTAAACCGCTCCTTGAGTTCTTCATCTTCTTTTGAGTACTTTATCGTTCCGTCCAGTCGGTCCATCATTTCTACGACCACATCGTTTATTTCCTCCGGGGTATTATCGACGAGCTTAATCCCCCTCGATGCCAGGTATGCCCCGGATTCTGTCGTTGCCAGCGCCGAGGAGCTTACTTCAGAAAATTTCAAATACCGCGCCTCCGCCTCCAACCAGTGAAGTTTATAAATGTAAAGATCCTGGGTGAACCACTGGCGTAACCCGATGGAAGACCAGTTTGTTGCCACGCACGGGACACCGAATGTAGGCGGTATCATCAGCGGCCCGGATTGAACTCCGATAAAGAAGCTGCAGCGTGCCCAGAGGAAGACATCCATCCAATCACGGCGGGCTTCGCTGTGGGCATAGTCTATTACGTGCTTCATAGGCGGCAGTGGTTCCATGGACGGGTCGCCCATACGGAAAACCCAGCCGCCCCTTGCGACTATCGACTCGATCGCCATGCGGTAAGTGGCGATATCGGCATTACGGGCGCTCCGTGCTTTCTCCCTTCCACCTCTGACATGCAGCCCTACAAACCAGACATCGGCCGGGACGCCGAGGCTCTGCAAACACTCCTGCCCGCGTTTCAGATCCGCATCTGTCAAGGTGAGCAGGGGGCCGCGGCCTTCTGCATCCCATTGCTCCTGGATAGTCACTTCCCTGGAGTAAGGATCATAAACCTGGCTGCCGGAAGAATCCTTGACCGCAGAAATATAGTCTTCAAGGTATTTTGTGATAGGCTCCAGCAGGCCGATGGCCACCGGGTCTGAAATCATATCGGGTAGGTAGCGCCGCCAGTAGTCCAGGTAACTGGGATTAGCTAACCTGTGACTTACCAGCAGAATGGGGTGGGCAGGCGAGCGCTGGCCTAAGATATCCATTTTTACATAAAAATCCAGGAGGCCGGTATGGCCGATAAAACTCGGGTACTCGCGTAACAGCCGGATGCCCAGATTATCCAGCTGGTGGGCCCTGGCGAAGTCGTTTCGCATATCCAGGACCTTTTGCATAATGGCTTTTGCCGACTCGAACTGACCGCATAAGTAAAAGGCGCTCTGAATCCGGTTGTGGCCTTGTGCCCAGTCGGGCTTAAGTTGGAACAACTTCTTCCAGACGGCAAACGCCTCATCGAAATGCCCTAATTCTATGAGTGTCTCGGCTAACAGTACCTGTGCTTCGGCAAAATCCGGTTTTAGCTTAGTGATTAGCTTGTAGATGCGAAGAGTAGTGCCCAGGCAGTATCTATTGACGAGCAGCCATCTCGGCAGGGCACAGACTTTACGCCATAATGCCGGTGGGCCGCCCTTGAAGAAATCTTTAATCTGTCGCCAAACAAAGTTCAAAATTACTTTGTTTTTCATCCATTTGTTTCCATCTTGGTAGGCTTTAAAAAATACCTCGTTTAGCCGCTCCGTGTTATTTAAGTTTTTTGGCCAGCATGGTCTTGATATTGTAATACTTGATGTCATCCATGGGGTTGGGAATCTTGCCGGCGGCAAAAGCATCACGCAGGTCTTTGATGGCTTCTTCTACAGTGTACTTTGGTTTTATGCCCAGTTCATGTTCGATCTTGGCGGAGGAGATATGGTATGACCGGTTATCGTCGGTCGGGGTGGTGACGATTTCCACTCCCTCTTTCCCGACTACATCGCGCACCATGTCTGCCAGTTCTGCAATTTGATGGTTTTCAAATCCGAAGTTAAATGTTTTACCGGCTATCTTTTTATCGGGCACCTCAAGGAGTTTGACATAAAGGTCGGTAATATCTTCGATATGCACGTTGGGGCGCTTTTGCTTACCGCCGAATACGGATATTTTCCCTGTGTTGATTGCCAGGTTAGTCAGGATATTTACCGCCAGGTCCAGCCTTAGCCGTGGAGAGTAGCCGCACACTGTTGCCGGGCGGATGATTACCCACGTGAAAATTTTAGTAGATTCTTTCTGCAGCACTTCCTCACAGAGAGCCTTGTACTTGGAATAATCCGTCAGTGGCTCCAGTGGCAGGTCTTCCGTAACGTTTTCTACTTCCTTGATCCCGTAGACGCTGGAAGAAGAAGCGTAAATGAACCGCTTGACTTTATTTTTTTTAGACACCGCCACAAGGTCTAAAAAGGCATCATAATTGATGGATTTGCCAAGTTGCGGATTCAGTTCAAAACTGGGGTCGTTGGAGATACAGGCAAGGTGTATTACGGCGTCCGTGCCCGGGATTACTTTTTCCAGAAGGGTCCTATCTCTGATGTCCCCTTTGATTTGTTCCAGGTTGGGATTACTTTTAACGGCATCAAGAACATTATCTCCGTATAAATAGAGGTCAAGGCACTTGACCTTATAGCCCTTATTCAGCAACTTGGGCACAAGGACAGACCCGACATAGCCGGCGCCGCCTGTAACCAGAACGCTTTTTATAGGCTTCATACTTTGCTCCTCGGAATATAGTAGCCTGCTATATATTTCATTAGAGAAACGATGTACTTATATAACGAAGCACGCTCGATCGGGGTCTTGTTGCCGACGGTCATTACCGCCTCGGCGCCTACTACGTTTCCGACGAAGACAACCACTTCCATAGGCACTTTCTTGGCGACGCATAAGGCTGTAATTGAGAGTACTGCGTCCCCCGCTCCTACCCTGTCTACGGTCCGCTGCACGAATGCCGGAATCTGGAAGAAACCGGTTTTTTGGCTATAGCCCATGGAGCCGTTTTTACCGCTGGTAACGATGATTTTATCACACTTAAGCTCCCTGGAAAGCTGGAGCATGATATCCCGCACGTCATCTTTCTGGTTGCGGAACTCCAGCCGGATTTCATGTTCCGCCACGCTGACAAAATCAGCGCGGGGGTATTTTAATATGGTATTAAATCCGCGGTTGCCCGCGTTAGCCTGCGTATTCACCGCCAGGAAACGCGCTTCATTACAGATAATTTCAATAGCTTCTTTAGAAATCATGCCGTGCCCATAGTCCGCCACGATGACTACATCATACTGCGGGAGAACCTGATGCAGCTTGCGGCATAATGACTTGTTTTCTTTCTGGCTGATCTCTTCTCCGTTCATCACATATACTTCGAACAGCTTCGTTAAAGAGTAGTTCTCGATAAAACGGCGTTTGACAATGGTCGGCGACTTGTCTTTATACAGGAACATGTTTTCCACATTAACCTTCATGCGTTCGCGGACAAAATCTTCCTGGGAATCTTCTGTGCCCAGAAAGGTAAGCAAACCGGCATGGTCACAAAAATTAGCCACATTGTTACAGATGGCCAGGCTCCCGCCCGCATACTTCTCCGAGAAAACAAGCTGAGCTGCCAGTACCGGTTCTTTTGTTGATTTACCGATGACATCACAATAATGATAGTCATCGATAATCGTTTCCCCTATAACCAGCACTTTAAGGGAACGGATACTATCCAGGTATTGCACGACTTTTTCCGCTGAATACCTTTTGGTAAAGTCCACCAGAAAATCGCTGACGTCTTTCGTAAAAGGCGTTATGTATTTATTGATGAGGCTGGAAGAACTAAAGGTAATATCATCGGTGAGCGCCAGCTCTCCGCCGATAGACCGGACGGCAGCCTCTTCATCAATGATTTTCCCGGTAAAATCTTTACTGGCATCCTTATAATCTGAACCTTTAGCATAAAAATCCGGTTTTAAAAGTTTTATCGTTTCTACGGAAGTGGGCCAGTTATTAATAGCTACGTAATTAACACAGTCAAGGGCGGCAATGGATTCAGCTCGTAGGTCTTCAGAAAACGCTGGGCGGTGCGGTCCCTTGTTGACAAACCTGTCCGGGGTTAAAGTAACCACCAGGATATCGCCGAGTTTCCTGGCCTGTTCAAAGTGACGGATATGACCGATATGCAGCAGGTCAAAAACCCCGTGGCAGAGGACAATCTTCTTTTTCTTAGCTCTTAATGCATCAAGGGTTTTTGCCAGTTCTTCAAGATTTTTTATCTTGGAGCTCTTTTCCATGGCATCACCTCGGTATTAATTCTTTTCCCGGCTGCCCGAGCGTATCACGCGGGAATACTCAAGCAGGTTTCTTAACTCTTTTTTACGTT
>Ga0187870_1001718_pt1 | contig 19255 bp, 18 predicted proteins | sample June2016WEW_13_1_3_FD_132974 | JGI IMG/M metagenome (GOLD analysis project Ga0187870, IMG submission 132974) | Peatland microbial communities from SPRUCE experiment site at the Marcell Experimental Forest, Minnesota, USA - June2016WEW_13_150 | ecosystem: Environmental > Terrestrial > Soil >... | reverse complement strand
CTGAACCTTGCCGAAGGCAACGGAAAGTTCACCTCACCCGATCGTGGCCGATTTTTTGACATTTCGCGCGGGTCGGCTTTGGAGTGTGCCGCGGCGCTGGATGTTCTGGCCTCCCAAGGCCGGAGTGAGTTGGGTGTGGTCGCCTCCGGGAAAGAGCGGCTACGCAGAATTGTTTCCATGCTCGCGGGGTTAATCAAAGCCAATTCTCATTGGCGGTTGCACGACGGAGATTAGGATTAGGATTAGGATTAGGAGATTAGGATTAGGATTAGGATTAGGATTAAGGTTAGGGACCACCCAAAAAAGTGAAATGCTCCCCCGGGCCAGCCTTAGCGCAGGTGTTGCCTGAGACAGCGGAGGACTTCGGCCAAATTCACCGGCTTGGCCAGGAAGGGCAGTCCGCCGACGAGTCCACCCCGCTGGAGAACTTCGTCGTGCGTGACGGTGGCGGTAAGAAAGATAATCGGGACGGATTTCAATTCCGGACTGGCCTGAAATTGAGCGGCCAGCCGCCCGCCGTCCATGCCTGGCATCATCACGTCGAGCAGGATCAAGTGGGGCTGAAATTCCTTGGCGGCGGCCAGGGCTGCGCGGGCGTCGTTTTCGGTGCGGACGAGGTAGAGGTTGGTCTGTTCGAGGTTGAGTTTGAGCAGGCGGGTGATATTGACCTGATCATCCACCACGAGGATGCGTTTTCTGTCCGTCTTGGCCGGGTTTGCCTCTGGTTGGGCTGAAGGGCTTGCCGGAACGGAGCTGGCGAGCCTGGGTTCATTGGTTTTGCTTGGGGTCATAATGTTTGTCCTTTCGCGCTTTCAGAATCAAAGTCACCAGGGCCCCTTGGGGCGGGGCGTTGCGGATGTGAATGGCCCCGCCGTGCAGGTCGACAATGTTCTTCACCACCGAGAGGCCCAGGCCGGTGCCGACGCCCGGCGGTTTGGTGGTAAAGAAGGGGTCGAAAATCCTTGGCAGGTCGGCTTCCGCTATGCCGGTGCCGGTGTCCTGGACCTCAAGGGTGACCAGCGGGTCCTGGGCCGAGAATTGCGGGAAGGTGGCGCCGGTGAGCGGGAGGAGGTTTTCCAGGCGAGCGAGGCGGGTGGTGACGGTGAGGACGCCGCCCTGGGACATGGCCTGGAGGGCATTGATGAAGAGATTGATGAGGACCTGCTCCATTTTCCGCCAATCCAGCTTAACGGGGGGCAGGTCGGGCGCGAGGTTTTGCACGAGGGTGGTTTGGGAGGCGATCACCTCGCAGTTCATGAGCCAAAGGCAGCGCTGGACCAGGGCATTGAGGTCTTCGTCCTTCATCTGGAAGTCCGTGGGGGCGGACAATTGCATCAACTCGCGGACAATCAGGTTGGCCCGCTCGACGGCATTACGCATGTCCGTGAGCACGAGGGGGAGCTGTGGGTTTGCAGCGGGCAGATTGCGCTCCAGGTAATCCAGGCCCATAAGGATGCTCTGCAGCGGGTTCTTGACCTCGTGGGCGACGGTGGCGGCGAGCTTGCCGAGGGATTCAAGTTTCGCGGCCTGAATCAACTGCAACTGCACGGCCTGCAATTGCTCATGGGAGGCCTTGAGCTGGTCCACCGCCGCCTTGAGGGCCTGTTCGGCCTGCTTGCGCTCGGTAATGTCGGTAGAGATGCCGCACGTCGCATAGGGGACGCCGCGGGCATCCAGCAAAGGGAATTTGACCGAGATGTAGGTGTGGGGCTGGCCATCCAGCGGCAGGACTTCCTCAAATTCCAGAGGGGCCTGGGAGGCAAGCACTTGCTGGTCGTGGTTGCGCAACGCGTTGGCCGTCCCCAGGGGGAAGAGGTCGTGGGCGGTCTTGCCCAGGGTTTGCCGGCGCTGGACTTTAAACAGTTCCTCGAAGCGGCGGTTGATGAGCAGGTAGCGGCCTTGCAGGTCTTTGAGGTGAATGATTGCCGGGGAGTAGTCCAGGATGGCCTCGAGGGGCGCCTCGCCCAAGCGGCGTGGGTCGCCGGCGCGCTTCATTTCCCGCATGAATTTCTCCGCGTTCATTTGTCCAATCCCAAGCCCTTAAGCCTGAACGTCCCTCGACCCCCGGCGGCACAGGCGAACCGATCTTTAGCCACGTTGACAGATAGACCAAGACCACATAATACAGGAGGCGGGGATTGTCAATGGGAATCCGCCCTGAATCCCGACTTGTCGGCCCGACTCATCGGCCATGGCTTCATCCGCCAGTGCGTGGCCTCCCGGAACGGGCGGAGGAAGACATCCGCGCTGCCAACCGGCCTGGGCCCGGTTGCCGGGCGCAAGGGGCGGATGGGAAGCAGGGAAGTTTCACCGGCGTCACCCACTTGTTTTGGAGAAGACCCATAATTTTCGAGTTCTCAAGTCGTTTTCTTACTTATGGAAGAGGGCCTTTAATTTCTGTGTTCGAGCTGGAGAAAGCTTTGCCTGGTGCATGAGGTTCTCCAGCTCACTTTTATCCTCGTTGGAAGATGTATAATAGCTAGGAAAAAATCTTCCCACATCTAAACCCGCAAGCTCATTAATATTGCGCAATCCAATTTGAAAATTGAGTCGCGCCTTTTTCGCTTCGTTCTGCTTTATTGCCGATTCGTATTGGGCGCGAGTTTTCGGATCTTTTATTTCTTTTGGATCCACTCCCGAAGGATAATGCACTCCCTCCGGCGTCTCGGGGACCAAATTTAAGGCGGCCCAATTTTTGGCATCATTCACGTCGAAGCTTGGATCGATGTTTTGATCGATTGTGGCAAGAAGACTTAGCCACATTCTTGCTTGTTCGTGGCGTGCAACGGACCGCGGCACAGTCTTGTCAATTCCTGGAGGCGATATTTTCTCCACAGCCCTTAACGCGCTTTCGAGCTGGTCGATGGATTTATTTTTTTTAAACTCCGTCAGTAGGCCCGTGGCCCGATTTATTTGGTTTGTCATAAGATCGCTATTCTCCTTTTTAATAATGTTGTTTGTTTGCGACAAAGCCGAGTTCATTGAAACCACAAGGGTTAAAATGAAAAAGGGTGATAACAGAATTCTTTTTTTCACGGCTTTCATGGCGAACTCAAGGGGGTGAAGGGTAATAAGTAGGATCACCAACACTGCATGACAAACTTGCTCCGGCTTTTGAAATTGATAACGAAACACCAGACTCGTCATGGTGCCGATGTTCTTTGGCGGCCTTCCCGGGCGGCGGAGGCCTTAGCGGGAGGCTTGGTTCTGCTGCTGGATCGCGTAGAGGTGCGTCATGGTGGCCAGGTAGAGGACGCCGTTGGCGGCGGTAACGGTGGAACTGACGGGCACGCCGAGGTCGGTCGTGCTGAGCAGTTTTTTCTCCCGGCTGGCGGCGAAGACATAAAAGGCGCCGCTGCGGGTGCCGAGATAGACCTTCCCGTCGGCCACCAGGGGCGAGGCCCAGGCCTCGCCTTTGATCTCCTGGGTCCAGCAGGCCTGGCCGGTGGCCGCATCGAGGCAGTGGAAGGTGGGGCCGCAATCGGCGAGGAACACCAGGCCCTGGGAAATGGCGGGGGTGGCCAGGACGTGTTTTTGGAGCGGATAGGACCAGACCAGGCCGTTGGTGGTGATGTCGCCGGTGCCGGTGGGGTCAATGCACTTGAGCCAGGCTTGGTTTTTGCCCCACCAGATGTCGCCGCCGCCGGCCACATAGAGGCGGTTCCGGTAGAAGACCGGCATGCCGAAGAAGTTGCTGGGGCTTTCGCGGCGGTTGCCGTGGTATTTGTGGACGTTGGTCTTGGGGGCTGCGGGATCAAAGTCGAATTGCCAGACTTTGTTGAGGAATTGGAGAGCCGGAGGTTGGGAGGGTTGGGAAGCTGGGGTCGGCGGTGAGGCCCCGCGCTGAATGGGGTCGAAGGCATAGACCAGGCCGTTGCCGGCGGCGAAAAAGATCAGGGGACGGCCATTGACTTGGGCGGAGGCAGGGGCGGACCAGGTGCTGTGGAAGATGTTGGGGGCGATGTGCTCGTTGTCGCGGGCGACCAGGCGGCCCGTCTGCTTGTCGAGCACGACCAGGCTGGGGGCGTCCGGGGTGCGGATGCGCCGGTGCGTGTTGTCCACGCCGGTGCCGGTGTTCAAGTAGAGCAGGTCGCCGCGAATGAGAATGGGGCTGTGGGCGGCGTCGTGGGACCAGATGCCGGCGCCGGCAGTGAGGTCGAACAGCCAGAGGATGTCGGCATCGAGCGGGCCGGGGGTGAGCGGGGTCGCGGATTGCCTGGGGGTCATGTGGGCGGCTTCGTCGAGGAAGGGTCCATGGTTGCCATTGGCCAGGCCGAGGGCATCGAGGCAGAGCACTTCGCCGCGGTTGTCCACCAAATAAACGCGGTCGCCCTCGACTGTGGGCGGGGAGCAGATACCGCTCTGCGGCCAGTCTAGGTAGATGTCCTCGTCGCGTTTGGGCACCACCAATTGCCAGAGGAAACGGCCGGTCTTTTCTTCGAAGCACATCAGCACGCCGCGGTCACCCTGGTGCTTGGGGTCGCGCGGCTGGCCATTGTTCGTGCCGATATAGACGCGCCCGCCGGCGACGATGGGTGTGGCGTGGGTTTCGGTGCCGAGGGCAGCAGACCATTTGATGTTCTGGCCGGTTTGGGGATCGAAGGAGGAGGGCAGGCCGCGCTCGTTCGAGACGAGATTGCGCGACCAGGCTTCGCCCCATTGGGGCTGGTCGGCGGGGAGCGCCGGCAAGAGCACCGCGGCAAGGGCCAGGGCCACGAACAAGGCGCACGACCGGCTCAAGCTCCAAGCCGGCGAGCGGGGTCCAGCACGAAACGAAGCGACAAATGGTTTATGGTCGAGCATTGCTGCCATAAGGCGACGGCCAGCAGGCCGAAAAGCGCGGCGAGCGGCAAGGCCAGCGAGTTGGTCATTTATCTTTTTTGTCTTCGGCGGCCCCCGCACTCTTTTTCTCCTCGGCCGCGCCGGCCGCCGGCACTTGTTTGGCGGCCTTGAGGATGTCCTCGGCCGGGAGAATGATGCCGGTCAGGTTGTTGGCCTGGACGCCGAACATGCCGCCGAACATACTGGAGCCGCTCGCGGCCTTGAGGGAGCGGGTGACGAACAGGCCCAAGAGCTTGCCATCCAAAGTAAAGGCGGGCGCGCCCAGGGTGGTAGTGGTGGCGGTGGTTTCGGGGATGTAGAACAGGCGCGGTTTGGTGACGATGGCGGAGATACGCTCGACCGAGGCGGCATAAGCGCGCGCGGCGGCGCTGCCCAGCCGATTGAGGGCGATGACCTGGTCCAGGACCTCCGCCTTGCCGGGCTGGGTGAGGTCGAGCGCAGCCATCGGGGCGGCGAGCTTGGTCTTGGGCCGGATGAAGGCCAGATCGAGGTCCTTGTCGCGCAAGACGGCCTCGGCGGGGACCTCGGTGCCGTCCTGGAGCAGAATCTTAACGTCGCTCAGCTCGGTTTCCATCTTGAAGCGCGACCCTTCATCTGCCATGCCGGACATCATGCTTTCGAGAACGCGGCTGGGGTCGGTGGAGGAGAGCGACAGGACGGTGAGGCCCGAGGGGTCAATCACGGTGCCGGTGGCATCCTGCCGGGCCTCGGTAGAACGTCCGCCCATGCCGGGAGCGGAGATTTTGAGCACGAGTTGCACAATGACGACGGCTTGCTGGTTTTTCTTGAAGATGGCGCGGCCTTGCTCGGCCAGTTCGTCGGCCCGGCAGGGCGCGGCGAGCGAGGCCGAGCAGAGGATGAGCGCCAGGGCGAAGGGATTTAAGCGTGGCAACATAGCAGCTCCTTGGGGTGATTTATTTTTTCCAGGCGGGCTCAAGTTCGAGGTAGGCGGTATGAATGCCGCGCAGGACCTTCAAGAGGAGGGACGTTTTTTTATTTTGGGCGGCCAGGTCCATGAGCTTCTTGAGCGACTCGACATCCTGGACCGGCTGGCCGTCGGCTTCAATGATTAAATCGTCCACGTAAAGCGAGCCGACCTCGGCCCAGCTCCCCGATTTGACTTCCTCGACCAGGGCACCGCGCTGGGCGGGCGGCCATTGCTGCTCGGCCACATCGAAGAACGCGACGTCCCGGGCGGTGAATTCAAAATCGTCGTTGCGGTATTTTTTCATCTCGCGCTTGAGCTTGGGTGAGCGGGGGAGTTGGACCGGGATTTTCAGCTCGGCCTGGCCGCGCCGGACGGTCAGTTGGACGGAGGCGCCGATGTCGTATTGGCGGATGAGGGTGGCGAATTCCTCCTCATGTTCGGGCCCGGAGGCGGTGAGTTTTTCGCCGTCCACGGCGAGGATAAAATCGCCCGGCTTGAGGCCGGCTTTCTCGGCGGTGGAGTTGGGATAGACCTGGGTGAGGTAGAAGCCCTTGAGGTCGGGGTTGCCCAACTGTTTGGCGATCTCGCGGCTGATGACATGGGTTTCGACCGGCAGCCAGGCCTTGGCGACTTCGAGGCCGGGGTCGCGCAGTTCCTGGAGGCCGAGGTTGACCACGCACAGGTAGCGGCGGGCGGCGCGCTCGAAGGTGGCGATGGCCGGGGTTGGTTCGGTCTTGCCCTGGGTGAGGTTGCGGGTGAATTCGAGCAGGTCGGCCACGTTCCGGAGCGGGGTGCCGTTGACCTGGACGAGCACGTCTCTGGCCTCGAGGGCGGGTTTGGCCTCGCCGGCGGGGCCGCCCGGGCGGACGGAGGTGACCAGGACGCCGGACTGGCTGGGCCGCTTCATTTCCTTGGCGGCCAGGAAGGAGAGATTGCGGACGGTAAGGCCCCAGGGTTTGAGTTCCTGTTCCTTGGAATAGAGTTCGCCGCGCTCGACGGGCTGCAACCGGAACGCGGTTTCCTTGCCGTCGCGCAAGACCAGGGCGGTGACTTCCTGGCCAATCGGCAGGCTGGTCACCAGGCGCATGAAATCCGGCATCTCCTCGTCGTAACGGACGTTGGTGGGGGTATCGCCAAGGCGGAGGAGCAGATCGCCGGGCTGGAGGCCGGCTTTGGCGGCGGGCGAATCGCCGATGATGCCGCTGACGACCACGCCGCGGTCAGCTTTGCCGTGTTTGAAGCGGGGCTGCACGTCCAGGCCGAGCCAGCTCCGGCGGACCTGACCGTGGGCGATGATTTCGTTGGCGACGTTGCGGGCGAGGTTGGCGGGGATGGCGCCGCTCAGGCCGAACTGGATTTCGTTGATGCCCACGATTTCGCCGCGCAGGTCCACGAGCGGGCCGCCGGAGTTGCCGGGGTAGATGGCGGCATCGTGAGCGATCCAGCGGATGAGGGCGCCGACGTCCTCGCCGTCGAGTTGGAAGCGGCCCAGGAGGCCGAACATTCTGGGCATGACCATCTCGACGTTGCTGACGATGCCGAGGGTGACCGATTGCGACAAGGCCATCGGGCTGCCCATCGCCAGCACGGAATCGCCCACCCGCAGCCTGGCCGAATCGGCGAAAACCGCCGGGACGAATTCCCGCGGTTTTGCAGGTTTCAATCGGAGGACCGCAATATCGGTCAACGGATCGGTGCCGACCAGTTCGGCCTCGAGTTCCTCGCGGTTCCACAGGGTGCAGACCAGGCGGGCGCCGTGGCCGGCGACGTGGTGGTTGGTGATGACGTAGCCGTCTTTGGAGATGATGGCGCCGCTGCCCACCGCCTGCAATTTCAATTCGCGGCCCTCGTGGTAATCCGTGGAAACAACGTGGATGCGCACCAGGGCAGGACGCAGGCGGCTGATGGCGGTCTCGACTGCCGCGCGCAGATCGGCCGGGCTGTCCGGCGCGCGGGCGAAACCCAAACCGCCGGGTCCCAACAGGACGCCTGCCAGGACCAAGCCGAGAGCGAACGGCGAATGGCGAACGGCGAATGGAGGTCCCAACAGGGCGCCTGCCAGGACCAAGCCGAGAGGGCGCTGCATCCAACTGCCAATACCCATGCGCCCTGTGTAGTTCAATTGGGCGGATTATCAAGCACAGAGTTCAATGCGTGGGGCGGGTGGGCGCATTTGACCTTTTTGGTAGCCTTTCTGGCTCTTTATCTTAATCCTAATCTTAATCCTAATCTTAATCCGATTGCATCGGCTCTTCGACCGGGACAGGGATTAAGATTAGGATTAAGATCAGGGTTAAGAGGGACCACCCAAAAAAGTGGAATAGGCGCCCAAGGGGGGTGGTTGGCAAGGCGTGATTGACTTTGGCGGTGGGGAATCGCAGGATAGCCTTGATGAAGCGAGCAGGAGCGGCACTGGAGCTGGGGGCTGCGCCGCCGCTAGGGCCGCGCTCCAGTTGCCAATGGCGTAAAGATTATGCACCGGACTTTCGGGATTGACGAAGTGGCGCGTTACTTGCACCTGGGCAGCGCGGACGTGGAGCGGTTGGTGAAGAACCAGGACATGCCTTTTGAAAGGCATGGGGGGCGGCTGGTGTTTCGGAAAGTCGAGATCGATGCGTGGGCCTCTCAACGCATCCTGGGCCTGGAAGGGCGGCGCCTGGCCGAGTACCACCAGCAGACCTCGCGGGGCACGCGGCCGTTTCTGGCGCACGAGGCGATGATGCCGGAGGTGATCCAGCCGGGGTTCATCGACCCGGCGCTGCCGGCCAAGACCAAGGCTTCGGTGTTGCGCCAGATGGCGAGGCTGGCGGAGAAAACCGGGCGGGTCTGGGACCCGCAAGGATTGCTGGCGGGGCTGGAGGCACGCGAGACGCTGTGCTCGACGGGCATTCCCGGGGGATTGGCGCTGCTGCATTCCCGCTTTCCGGACGCCTACATGTTCGAATCGCCTTTCATCGTGCTCGGCCGGACGGTGCAGGAAATCCCCTTTGGCTCGCCGGATGGGCAGGGGACGGACCTGTTTTTCCTGCTTGGGTGTCCGGATGACCGCCTGCACCTGCACACCCTGGCTCGTTTGTGCCTGATGGCGCAAAAGACCGAACTCCTGGCCCAGTTGCGGGTGGCCGCCGATGCGGCCGCCATGCACCAATGTATCCTGGCGGCCGAAGAAGCGGTGCTGGCGGGCAAAGTGGCGCCGGCGTAGAGTTACTGAGCGGCGAAACTGGTTGTAATCAGGTGAGGTTTTGGCGCGATTGCGAGGGTCCGCTCAGCCAGCGCTTGTTTTAGGTCAATTGAAAATTGAGGATTGAAGAATGGTCATTGGTTATTGAGCAATGCCCGCGGGTGACGCCGCATGGACTTTCGGATTGGGGACTCAATGACCAATAACCAATATTCAATGCTCAATGAATCCCGATTCCGAATCGGGACTTGATTCCAGAGGTGATCTGAGGCGCAGCCTTGCTGAGCCATGTTCATTCCGCTGGGGTGGGGAGCGCAGGCGGCCGGCGCGCGCTGAGCGCCGGCCCGGCGCTGAGCTTGCCGCGACTGTCAGGGCTGGGCGGGAGCCTCGCCCCACCAGGGGAGCGGGTTGGCGAAGCGCAACGCGGCCGGGTGGAACCAGCGAGCCGGAGGCTTGCGCTTGCGCCACCAGGCGGGGGCCGTATCTGAAGATGGGCCCTGGCTGGGGCCGATACCCCATTCCGTCCGTCCGGCGGCTCCCGCTAACCTGGGGAGGTGCGTTGTGTTCGGCCAGGGAAACACCGTGAACAGGCCCAGAGAGTGCCCTCTGGAAGGGGCGTGACCGCCCTGGATTTGCTCTTGCGCCGGCCCTGCGTCGCGCGTTCCCAGCTTTTGCCTTGCTGCCCGGTTACCCAGAGCCCAGAAAAGCAACGGGCAAAACGACGAGGTCGCGGCATGAAAACCGTCCTGCTTTGGACGGTGCTGTTGCTGGCTGGGACGGGCCTGGCCGTGGCGAGTCATCCGCCGAAGCAGGGTCTGGCTTCGTGGTATGGCGAAGGGCATCGCGGCAAGCTGATGGCCAACGGCAGGAAGTTCGATCCGGACAAGCTGACGGCCGCCTCGTGGTTTTATCCGCTCGGCACTAAAGTGCGTGTCACCGTCAAGGCGACCTCGGGGCGCCGGCGGAGCGTGCTGGTGACGATCACCGATCGCGGCCCCGCGGCGGAACACGTCCGCGCTGGGCGCATCATTGACCTGGGGCGCGCCGCGTTCGAGAAGGTTGCGCCGCCGGACCTGGGTTTGGTGGCGGTTACCGTTCAACGGCTGCGCTAGCTGGATGCTGGCAATACCATTCCATGGCCAGGTCCAGGCCCTGGCCGACGCGATGGGTGGGCGCGTAGCCCAGCAAGTGTTGGGCCTTGCTGATGTCCGCCAGCGAGTGCCGCACGTCCCCGGGCCGGAAATCCCGGTAAACGGGCGGTTGGTCGGGCAGGGACGGATGCTGTTTGCGCAAGGCGGTCTTGATCAGGGCGAAGAGCTCGTTGAGGGTGGTTCGCTCGCCCCGGGCGATGTTATAGACTTGATTGAGCGCTTCGGGCAGGCCGGTCGTGGCGGCCAGCAGGTTGGCCTGGACGACGTTGGTCACATAACAGAAGTCGCGGCTGGTTTCGCCGTCGCCGTTGATATACACGGGCGCCCCCCGGAGCAGGGCGGCAATCCATTTGGGAATGACCGCGGCATAGGGGCCCTCGGGGTCCTGGCGCGGACCGAAGACGTTGAAATAGCGCAGGCCAATGGCGGCCAGGCCATAGACGCGCCCAAACACGTCGGCATACATTTCGTCCATCGCCTTGGTGGCGGCGTAGGGCGAAAGGGGCCGTCCGGTCTTGTCCTCGACCTTGGGCAAGTGGGGAGCGTCCCCGTAAACGGAGCTGCTGGAGGCGTAAACCACGCGTTTGACCTGCGCCGCCCGCGCCGCCAGGAGCAGGTTCAGAAAGCCGGTCACGTTGCTGCGGTGGCTGCCGAGCGGGTCGTCCAGGGAGCGCGGCACCGAGCCCAGCGCCGCCTGGTGCAAGATGAAATCCACCCCCGCGCAGGCCCGCGCGCAGACGGCCGGCTCGGCCAGGTCGCCCTCCAGGAACTGGAACCGCGCCCATTGCTCCGGGCTGACCCGGGCCTGGACCTGCTCCAGATTGGCGGGCTTGCCCGTCGAGAAATTGTCCAGCCCGGCCACCCGCTGGTCCAGCCGCAGGAGTCTCTCCAGCAAATGGGAGCCAATGAACCCGGCCGCCCCGGTGACCAGCCACACCTTGGGGGCGTCCGTCAATTGGCTCTGCAATTCGTCGTAGGCAGCCATTGAATTCGAAGGGATACTACATCGAAGCGCGCGTGCGCTCCGCAATGCAATGAGCCGTTGGCGCTAGGCAGCGTTGAGGCCGCGCGGGGCCTCTGCGGAGTCCTCGGAATCCTCGGGGTCCTGGCTGGCGTTGGGGGCGTGGCCGCTGTATTCATTGAGCTTGTTGCGGAGGGTGCGGACGCTGATGCCGAGCGCTTTTGCGGCTTGGGTGCGGTTATTCCTGCAGCGTTCCAGGGCGGCGAAGATGTGACGTTTTTCCAGTTCGTGGAGTGGGGGGAAGGCGTCGGCGGTCTGAGGTGGCGGGGCCTGGGTGGGCGGGCGCGCGCTCAGTGGGGCTGGGGCCTGGGTTTCGGGGGCGGGCGGCGGGGCGGGCAGAGGCTGGCCGGGGAGGAGGTTGAGGCAGAGGTGAGGAGGTTCGACCAGGGGCGAGTCGCCGGCGAGGATGACGGCGCGTTCGATGACATTCTGGAGTTCGCGGACGTTGCCGGGCCAAGAGTGGGCGGTCAAGGCGCCGAGGCAAGCGTCGGAGAGGCGCTGAGCGGCGCAGCCGTGTTTGCGGGCAAACCAATGCAGGAAATGCTCGGCCAGGAAGAGGATGTCTTCGCGCCGCTCCCGCAACGGGGCGACGAGCATGGGCACGACGTTAATGCGGAAGAAGAGGTCCTCACGAAACTCCTTGCGGAGCACGCTTTGTTCGAGGCGGCGGTTGGTGGTGGCGATGACGCGGACATCGACCTTGATGGTGCGGGTGCCGCCGACGCGCTCGAATTCGCGTTCCTGGAGGACGCGCAGCAATTTGGACTGCAAGCTGGGGGAGATTTCGCTGATCTCGTCCAGCAGGATGGTGCCGCCGTGGGCCAACTCGAAGCGGCCTTCGCGCTTGTTCAAGGCCCCGGTGAAGGCGCCTTTCTCGTGGCCGAAGAATTCGCTTTCGATGAGGTTGTCGGGGATGGCGGCACAATTGACCTTGATGAGGGGGGCGGCGGCGCGGGGGCTTTCCTTGTGGAGGGCATGGGCGACCAGTTCCTTGCCGGTGCCGCTTTCGCCCTGGATGAGGACGGTGGCCTGGGTGCGGGCGACCTGGCGAATCAACAGGCGCAACTGTTCGATGGCGGGGCTGCGGCCCAGCAATTCCCAGCCGGGATCGGTTTCCTTGCTCAGGAACTGGTTGACCCGCAGGATGCGGGAGAACTCGTCGGCCTTTTTGAGGACGATATCGATCTGATTGAGCTGGAAGGGCTTGACCAGGTAATCAAAGGCGCCATTGCGCATGCAGTCGACGGCCGACTCGACGACGGGGAAAGCAGTCATGACGACGACCAACGGGCGCTGGGGACGCGGTTGGAGTTCCTTGAGCAGATCGGTCCCTTCACCGTCGGGGAGGCGGACATCGAGGAAGATGAGGTCGAAAGTGTCCTTGGCGAGGGCTTCTTTGGCGGCGGCGAGGGTCTCGACGGCCAGGACGTCACAACGACGCTGCCGGAGGTGGGCCTCGAGGGCGTGGCGGAGGCCAGGCTCGTCCTCGACCAGGACTACTTTCTCGATGGGCATAAGGCGAGAATTACCTGAGGGTGTGGCGCTGGTAGAGCGCCGCCACAAAGTGGGGCCGGCATTGCTGGGCGGGGGGCAGGCTGCGGGCGGGCAGCAAACCCCGTCGCAAGAGCTGCTGTTGGTTTTCGCGGTCGAGCACCAGCACGCGCATGATGGTGTCGAGCGCCGTCTGGAGCAGACGCGTCAACTGAGGGTTGCCGTCGGTCGTGGTTATGCCGGAACGGTTCCATAGAGTGCGTTTCTGACCGAGGAGTCTTAAAGCGCATTCGAGCCGGGTTAGCAAGGCTTTTCTTTCGACTTGAATTGCCAGGGCCGGAAAGGGGGCGGGGTTTTTCAAGGCCTCGGCCTCTTTGTGGGCCAGCTCGAGCAGGGCGTTGCAGACGCCCAGGTGCTCGCGGAGGGCGTCTCTCATTTCGTCGGGCAAGGCGGTTGGGGAGGGGGCGTGGGCGGCGGGGGCCTCGGGCGAGCTACTGGTGAGTGGTGGTTGGCAGGGCATGGTCGTTGGCATTGGTTTTGGGAGGACTGGCCAGCGTGCGGTGCCAGTCGAGGCTGACCAGTTCGGCGTTGGTTTGCCAGGCCAGGAAGTCCTTGCGCCACTTTGCCATCTCGAGCACGGCCTTAAGGCTGGCGGGGGCGGTGGCGGGCAGCTCCTTTTGCCGGCTGACGACCTTCTCGAAATACTCGATGGCCTTTGCCTGGTGGTGCAAGTGCTCGAAGACCAGGCCAATCTGGTAGAAGACCGGCAGTTGCCATTCGGCCGAGGAGTCCAACGCCGCCAGGCAGAGATAAACGTCCAGGGCCTTGAGGGGATCGCCTTGGAGGTAGAAGCGGTTGGCGATTTCGTTGCCTGCCCGGCGTTGCCAGAAGGCGAGCGTCTGCGGGTCGGGCGGGGTGGTGGTGTGCTGCTCCTGGAGGAGGTCGAACGCCTGGCGCAGGGCCTCGGCATCGCGGCCGGCCTGCTGGAGGGAGGTCGCGCACAGGAAGCGCACCTCGGGCCGCTCCGGGGCGGCCGGAAAGCGTTTCAGGAAGTCCTGCGCCTGGGTGATCGCCTCGCCCAGGCGGTCCAGCGCGACCAGGCAATGAATGTACTGGTATTGGGCCATGCTGGGGTTGACCGGCGGGGAGTCGGACTTGAGCAGGCGGTCAAAGGAAGCGGCGGCTTCCTCGTAATTGGCCAGTTCATAATGGGTCTTGGCGATCTCATACTGGGCGAGTTGGACCAGTTGCTTGTGGTAGTCGAAGCGCTCGGTCTTGAGCATGAGGGCGGTGGTCATGACCGAATAGAATTTGGTAATCGCCAAGCCGGGCAGGCCCATCTTTCGGAAGACTAGCCCTTGGCGCAGGAGCAGCTCCGGCACACCCGGGTCCTGGGGCCACTGGGCAAGGCACTGGGCGTAGATTTGCCCGGCGCGAGGCAGGTTGTTCTGCTCCAGGGCGATCTGCCCCAGCTCGAGCAAGGCGTCCCGTTGCACCTTTTCCGGCGCCTGGCTTTGGACCAGGCCGACGCACGCCGCCGCCGCCTCGGTAAACTGGCGCACCAGGCGCAGGTGGCGGGCGACCGCGAGCCGGGCTTGGAAATCGGGCGGGGGGTCCTGCTGCTGGGCCGTCGCATTGGTGGTGGCGGTGAAGAAACGCCAGGCGGCGCTGACGGCCTCATTGGTGGGGCCCGGGGCCGACGCCGGGGCGGTGTCGGTGGGTGCTTGGGCTTCCGGCGACAGCGGGGGAACGTTCGAGTGCTGGGCAGCGGCCTGGGCCAGGCAGAGGAAAGCAACCGCCATTGGCCAGCCGGCGCGCCAGAGCGCCGGCCGGGCTGGTCTGCCGGCGGGGAGGACATCGGTCTGGGCGGATGGAGGTCCTGGTTTCATCGGCTCTCGTAAGTGGCGCGGCTGGAACGGGCGGGCAATGGGGCTGCGGGCGGGAGGAAGGCGGGGGATAAGAATCTGCCTCGGGGGCCGGTGTTGGTCGGATAAGGCGCCAAGTACTCGAGCAAGAGTTGGGGATCAAGCACTTGGGTCGACCAGAAGTCCCGGTCTTCCGGGGCCGGGAGGGGCAAGGGCCCTTCCGGGGTTGTGGGCAGAGCAGGTCTGGGCGAAGTGCTGGTTACGGTGGCAGTGGAGGCCGGGCGATTGGTGGTGGTCAGGTTCGTGGGGGGCTGGGCCGGATTGGTGGCCGGCGTGGCTGGGCCGGCAGCCGGACGGTCCGGCGGCCAGAGTGGCGGCCACACGGGGCGGGAGAGCGGGCCGGGGGATTGGAAACGCAGGGGCGCGGGGCCAGTGGCCGGCAGATAAGACGTGGGGGCCGCGGGGTGAGCCGTGGTGCGGGCTGCCATTACGGCGGAGCCGCCCAGTCCGCAGGCGCAGAGCGCCAGAGCGGCCGCTTTAAGCCATGGTAAGTGTTTTGCCATTGAGCACCGCCAAGGCTTCCTCAAAGGAGCTGGAAAACTGCCAGTCCCTGGTTTCTTCGTGATTCTTGCACTCTTGCCCGAGGGCGGCCGAGCCGACCAGCCCATAACGAATTCCCAGCCCGGCGCAGAGCTGGATGACCTGGAGGCCGAGTTTGATCAAAGTGGCATCGGCGGCTTTGAGCTGGCTCAAGTCCAGGACGAGCCGGCTCAGGCCGGCATCGACCGCTTCGCAGACCTTCGGCCGGAGATGGAGGCAGATATCGTTGGCCACCAGTTGGTTGAAGTTGGCGGGCAGAGTCAGGACCAGCAGGTGGTCGCGGCGCTGAAAGTAGTTGTGAGAAGTATCCAGGCTCAGCGCCCGGGTGATCTTGAGCTGGAGGTCGGCCGAGTCGATGGGCTTGGTGACCAGGCCGGTGAAGCCGAGTTGCTGGGCGCGGGTTTGCTCCTCGGTGGCGGTTTTGACACTCAGGGCGAGGATGGGCACCGCCTTAGTGCGGACGCTGGACTGGAACATCTGGAAGAGGGCGAAACCGGAGCCTTCCGGCAGTGACAGGCTGATGAGAATGATGTCCGGCAAGGTCGGGCCGCAGGAATCCACCGCCTGTCCGGTCTGGCTGACGCCCGAGACCTTCCAGGGAGTGCCGGCGAGGCTGGCCTGGATTTGTTCCACAATGGCCGGATGGTCGTCCACCACCAGGATTTGCAGGGCGTCGCCAAAACGCCTGACCCGGGGGTGAACTTCATTCCTGGCCTTGAGTTCGATGATTCGGCTCACGCGCTCGACCATCAGTTCCACCTTGAAAGGCTTGACGAGGTAATCGCGGACGCCAAACTTGGCAATGCGCAGCACCGTGTCGCGCCCGGACTCGGCCGTGAGCATGACGACGGGGATGGGGCGCAGGTCCGGGTCGGCCTTGAGCCGGGTGAGCATCTCGACGCCGTCCATGATGGGCATGGTCAAGTCGAGCAGGATGATGTCAGGCCGTTCGCGCTGCGCCACGGTGAGGCCTTCCACCCCGTCGGCCGCCTCGAGGACCTCGCAGGCAAAGGGCCTGAACGCGCGCGCGACCAGCATGCGGATGGTCTTGCTGTCGTCCACGGTGAGGATTTTCGGTCCCATAAACGTGTCGCTCAATTCTGGGTCTGGCCGCTGGGCTGGAAGAGGAATTGGACGAAAATGCGTTTGCCCTGGGTTTCAAAGGCGAAGAGGCGTCCTTCGGTGGAACTAGTGGCCTCGATGCGGAACTGGCTGCCGCGCACGACCGAGGGGATGGTCAGCACACAGCGAATCCCCCCGTCCGAGAGGCGGGATTTGATCTGGCCCACCAGCATGTTGGCGATCTCCCCCATGGCGTCATTGATCATCTCCTCGGCTTGGACTTTCGAGTCATCCAGGTGGAGGAGTGTGGCCGTGAGGCGGCGGGCAAAGGCGGCGGTGGTATGGACATAGACGACCCCGGTGAGCCGCCCGATGAAGCCAACCGCCCCGGCGACGTGCGGTTCCCCGTTGACCACGCTGGGCTCGACCGGCACAGGGGCCATTTGCATGTGCAGCATCGTGCTGAAAAGCCCGGTCACGGCAGCCGTCACCAGCTCGTCCAAGTCCGCTATCATGTCTTTGCTAACATCGGCAGATTGCCCTGGCACTTGAGCGGAAATCCAGGGGGAGGTTTTTCCGATTCCGATTCAACTTCTGCTCCCAGTGGCCGATAAAGAGACAGAAGCGACAGCACGATTATGGAGACATTGGTCAAGTCAGCGCCGTTGGCCCGGTTGAACTCGGATCAAATCGAGCGCCGGCTGGGGACCTGTCCGCGTCTGCCTTCGCTGGCCAGCATCAACCACGTCCTGCAGGAGCTGCTCGATGCGGAGCAATGCTACACCTCCCAGATCGCCGATGTCATCCGGCGCGACCCCAGCATGACCACCCGCCTGCTGCGGCTGGTCAACTCGGTCTATTATGGTCTGTCGGCGCCGGTCAGCAGCATTGAGGAAGGGGTCTTCTATCTTGGGGTGCGCCAGATTCGGCGCCTGGCGGTCGTCACCCCGATCATTGAGGACCTGGAGCGCCTGGCCGGGCGGATTCGCTTCCCCTGGCGGGAGTTCTGGCGGCACTGCATCGCCACCGCGATTATGACGCGGGAGACCCTCGGCGACATCCAACCCGGCACGGACGAGGCCGATTACGTGGCCGGCCTGTTGCACGATGTGGGCAAGATCGTCATGGTGGCCGCGTTCCCCGAATACTTCGAGCGGATCCAGGCGCGGGTGCAGGAGGACAAGACCAACCTGTTGGGCATCGAGGCCGAGTTGCTCGGCGTCAACCATTGCGAGTTGGGGGCGCGGTATCTCAGCGCCCACAAGCTGCCCGCCGTCACGATCCAGTCCGTGCGCTTCCATCACCACCCCGCCCGGGCGGAGAGCGAGGTCCGCATCGTCGCCGCCGTGCAGGTGGCCGACCTGTTCGTCCGCTATGCGCAGGTCGGCAACAGCGGCAACCCCGGGGAGGTCACCGCCGAGGTCTGGATGGCGGCCGAGGGCTGGGACTTGTTGTTTCCTGGTTCGTCGGACGGGCGGTCCCTGGGGCGCGCCAACATGGAGCGCAGCCTCGAACGGCTGTCCAGCATCCTGGAAGGGCTGGTCTAGGCCGAGGCCCGGCGGCTTGGGTGAGGGATGGGCCCAGCGCAGCGCAGCCAACACCAATTGCGTGGAAATGGTTCCAACTTCCATCGTGTGCGAACACCGGCTCGTCGTCGGCCTGGCCGAATTGGCCGTGTCGAACAACCCGAGCGCGATCCTGACCACCTATGCGCTCGGCTCCTGCCTCGGGGTGGCCATCTATGACCCGGTGGCGAGGGTCGGCGGGCTGCTGCACGCGATGCTGCCGGATTCCCGCCTGGACCCGGCCAAAGCCGCGGCGTATCCGGGGATGTTTGTCGATACCGGCCTGCGCGCCTTGCTGGAGGGGGCCTGCCAGATGCAGGCGGACAAAAGGCGTCTCAAGCTCTACGCCACTGGCGGCGCCCGCATCATGGACGAGGAGGACGTTTTCAATATCGGGGGCCGGAACTGCGCCGCTTTGGCCGAGTTCATCCGCAAAGAGAACCTTCGCCTTGCGGCCCAGCAGGTGGGTGGCCATACCAATCGCACTGTCTATTTTAGCATCGGCACCGGCCTGGTGACACTGAAAGTCGCCGGCCTGCCAAACGAAATCGTGTTATGCTGAACATTGACTCGTTCCTCGAGAGCGTCGATTACCTCCCGCCGGCGCCGCCCAACCTAAGCCGGCTGGTCGAATTGCTTAACCAGGACGACCTCGATGTGGGTGAGGTGGTCGAACTGATTCAGTATGATCCCGCTCTGACCGCCCAGGTCATGCGGCTGTGCAACAGCGCCTATTTCGGCGCCCGCGCCCCGGTCAGCGACCTGTCTGAGGCCACTGCGCGCCTGGGCTTCAGCGAGATTATCCAGCTCGTGACCGCCCTGAGCACGGCGGGCCTGCTGCGTGCCCAGCAAAAGGGCTACGGCATCGAGGCGGGCGAACTGTGGAGACATTCGGTCGCCGCCGCTCTGGTGGGCAAACTGGTGGCGGTGGAGCGCCAGGACAATGCGTCGCTGGTCTTTACCGCCTGCATGCTCCACGACCTTGGCAAGGTGGTCCTGTCCCGGGGCCTGGAAGCCAAGTACCATGAAGTGCTGGCCGAGAGCCAACGCAGCCAAAGCCCGATGCTGGTGGTGGAACGGAATCTTTTGGGCTTCGATCATGCCGAAGTGGGGGGGCGTTTGCTGGAGCGGTGGCACTTCCCGCTGGAACTGGTTCTGGCGGTGCAGTTCCACCATGACCCGGCGCAGGCGCCCGCCCACCGCCGCCTGGCGGCTTACGCCTGCCTGGGGAACCTGGTGGCCTGTTTCATGGGCTACGGCTGCGGGCACCAGGCCCTGGCCCTGAGCGGTCGGGCGGAGGCGCTGGAATTGGTCGGCCTGACCGGGGAAGACATCCCCCGGTGGATGACCCGCGCCTTTGAGGCGGTGCGGGATACCCAGGTCCTGCTCGACCTCTCCTTCTAGAGCTTGATTGCGGAAATAAGCCATGTACTGTCCGTGTTATTGGATGGGCGGCGTTTCCGGCCCGACGGGCCGGTAGAGCCCAGCCCAGGGCTGAGGCCGTCAGGCCGATGCCCTGGGAAGCCGTTTACAAAACCAAGCGCGCCCT
>Ga0187870_1001716_pt1 | contig 19267 bp, 39 predicted proteins | sample June2016WEW_13_1_3_FD_132974 | JGI IMG/M metagenome (GOLD analysis project Ga0187870, IMG submission 132974) | Peatland microbial communities from SPRUCE experiment site at the Marcell Experimental Forest, Minnesota, USA - June2016WEW_13_150 | ecosystem: Environmental > Terrestrial > Soil >... | reverse complement strand
CTTTTCCCAGGTGAACTTGTTCAGTGGCATTAAATTACTATATCTATTTACTATTATTTGTTATTTTGGTTGTATTACCTACCATTATTGTTTTTCTTTATCTTTTCATTTGGTAGATAATCAGCGACGAAAACGATGTCGGATTAGTGGTGTTCTCTAGTCGTTACCGCCAGGTTTCATGTAGAGGTTACGATTAGTCGGTACCTTAAACATTTGATTTCTCACTCGCAAAATCCGCGTGTTTCTTTCAGTCTGATTTCGATGGACCTTCGTTTCAGCTCGTCTATTAGTTTTCTGAACTCTTCGATGCTTGGTTCTTCCATATGATTTCCTTTCGTGTCATATCCGACATATACATACTCTACCTTGCAGCACCACAGTTTGTATGCGAAATTTGCTGCGTCTGTAAATTTCATTATCGGTTCCACGCTGATGTACTTGTGCTTCGCCTCGAGTGTGCTGAACAAAGCAATCCTGTCCTGTACGCTCGGTGCCTTCGAGTACCGTTTTCCTATCTCGATTATATCCGTTTCTATCGTGACGCCGAAATGAAAATTCTGTACCTGTAGCCAATATAAATTCAGTCTAATATATCCAGCTGGATTTTTCGTGCAGAACATAAACGTGTTGCTCTTGTCTGCCTTGTCGCACCATTCCAGAACTCTTTCTATCCAGTCGTAAGGTACGCTCTTCGCAAACAGATCTCCCATGAGGCAAATCGAGTATGTTTTATTTTTTCCTCTGATCGGTTTCGCTAGCACGTCTTCATGGAGTTGTAAATCGAATCCTTTCTCATACTTCTTGGATTTCATTTTCCCTGCTCTGCAGAATGTCTGATATTTTTCCGCCAACGGTCTGGCCCAACAATAAATGCATTGGTGATCTACATCCCCGGTCACGGGATTTAAGGTCGGTGTCGGTTTCCCGTTCTGTCCTTTGAACATATTATTCGGCATACTATTTCCCTCTGCACTTATCGCACTTACTTGTCTCGTAATCCACAGTGATGATGCACGAACTGCAGTCAAGGCACTTCGGTTTTATCTTCTTTATTTTCTCCTTTGGGTTCGTCATTTGTTGTTTCTCCTTTTGGATACGTTTTTCTTTCTCTCCACAGCCCCAGCTCTTTCGCGTGTACTTCGATAATCGTTCCGACACGTTGGTAATCTGCAAGCTCCACGACTCGTCTGCCGTATGATAAAGCCCTTCCCACCGCGAGATTGCTAAGTAGTTTAGGAAACTCTTCGTCGTATGAAACTAATGAATCCATCTCAATTTTTCCCTGGAACTTCATCATGTAATCGATGATCGAATCGCGTTCGGCTTTTGGTATATCGGGAATATCGTAATTAATTTTCTGCGCTCTGAGAAGTATGGTATTTATGTTTTTCTTGATAGTTGCTATTTTAATGCCGCTCCTATCATCAAGCCCGAAAATATCAGATACTACGCTCTCGATATACTGCCGGTGAATGACAGGGTCCCGCGTAGTCGGCTGTGCGTGTAAGACAATAGCTCTCCGTAATAACTGTGCGATAATGAACCGTTTGCTCTCTATTCCTTTGAAATCCTCCACGGTATTCTCCCATGTATCCAATAGTGTGCCGACCGGAAGACCATTTGCTACTATTTTCGTCTGACCGCCTTTCCGTGCTCTTTCTGTTTTCCCATGTGAGAATAACATGACAACCGCGCCGAGGCAGTTGATCGACCATTTCGAAAGTTCATCTATGCACAAAATCATTCTGCTCATTTTCAGATCGTGCAGACTCGCTTCGGTGATCCCGTCTTTCTGGAACATTTTCGACGGATATATCGAGCCTATGTTCTCGAGCACTGCAGTTTTTCCTTCGCCGGATCTCCCTATGATTATTAGTGGAGTCGTGAGCTTGGGATTCTTCTCGTCATACCTGCACATCGCGTAAAGCAGGACCTCTTTCAGCTCGGGGTTTCCTAAAATGAAAGGTAAAACGTCTACTTGGTTTTGGTCTTGCATTATTTATCATTCCTTCTTTGTCGTCTCCTTCCTTCCGCGAGTATGATCAGAGCCTGGAAATCTATTTTATTATCGATATTACTTGGCAGTCTTCCGTAGACTCCGTATTTTTTGGCTAGAGTTTTCAATCGCGCTATCGCGTCTTCATTATATGAAATGTATTGGGCACAGGGACACATCAACGGTTCCGGAGCGCTCTGGACCACCCAACACAAACATCTTCGGTTCCGCATACATTTGGTTATGATGACTTCTCCTTCGATCTCCTTTCCGATGGTTTCTTTTATCTTTTTATCAACGAAACTTTTCAATGAAGCATCGACCGCAAGTTCGATTTCGCGGGATTTCTCATTTGATCTTTCGATCTCCGCTTTCAGACGCGGCTCGTTGTTATCCATCAGGGTTTTTTGTTCTTGTCTCACACACCTATCCCCTGATTCTTCACATAATTGTCGATTGCCTCCCAGCCATAACCTACTGTTTGAATCCAAAAACCATCTGACCAGAAAGAATCTTCACACCATAATTTCAAACAAGGCATATTGAATCTGATTATCCTGCTTGAAATCCCTTTGAGATAATTGATTGATTTCGATTCTGAGAACTTGGGTAGCTTCTGGAAGAATATGTGTGCGTGGTTCACATCCGTTCCGACTCTGAGGATCTTCATTTCATGCCTGTTCCCCGCCATCCTGATTGCTGCCTTCGCGAGGCCGATCAGTGGTCCTTTAATAACATCCCGGCGATATTTGGTCGTGAGCTGTGCGTGGTAAATGCAGCATGATACGTTATGTGCCCCGTGTATTGGTTCCGGTCTGTTTGTTGGTTCCATTCCCCCCTCCAATTCTATACGCTACCCCGCGTTTATTCAGATTCTGCATTTTCAATATCATCGTGATTTCCTTTTTCGTATATCCTTTTGATTCACGTCCGAGTCGGCTTTTAACATATCTCCCGAGTAATTCAGCCTGTGGCTTTTTAATGATGAGGTGGTTCTTGATTTTATTTAAGAAGTCATGTATACTATTAAGGTCATTTATTTCGAGATCGTATATAGTCTTGCATCGCTTATTTTTCGGAGTCCACTTCGATATATAACCACCCATTAGATTTTTAATTAAAAGTAATATTCTCTTGTTTGTATTTACAATCTTTATCCGAGGAGCATAAAGTTTTCCCTTCTTTGAAATAAATAGACACCCTTCCCCATCAATAAACCCCGCGAGGTATTCAATCGAAACCATTTTTTGCTTCATTTCCCCTCCCCAATTCATTACGCCCTACCCTTTAGGGTAGGTGTGAGTCACTTAACCGTCTTCCATTCCTTCCCAAACACCACAATCCTTTAATTTCTGTTTGGGGTCTTTCTTTATTTTCTCAACCCATTTCTGATGTCCAGTTTTTGCTTTTTCTCGGTCTTCATATTGTTCAACGATTATCCATTCCCCATTTTGCTCGATACCCGTTTCCCATGTATGAGTATCAAAAGCACAAACGGTATCGACTGTGACATCTCCAATCTTATCGTTGAACACATCACTTCTGTCTACATCTACCAAACCTGCCATTGCTTTCAGGGTCATTAAAGACCTCTCTATCGGACTTATTTTTTCCATGTTTCTTCCTCCTATTTTTTTATTTCATACTTTATCCGTCATGCCATGTTGTTCACGGCATGGTTTTTGACTTTCGTAACTGCATTTCACAAATTGCGTCTTCAGCATCCCTTCCGCCATTCCCTGATAACAGCCACATGCCGCTTTGCATATCCCGACCATGATTCTGGATAATGTACGAGGACACATTGTAACAATTCCATCCAGCGTTGGTAATTCGTGTAATGTCGGTTCAGCAACACAGTCTCCAAAGTCGACACAGTGATACCATTGCCCCTTACCCTGGACCACCCGTTCCATTATCTCGCTCCCACAATTCCTGCACAGCACGGCTACTCCTCCTTCCCGCACCCGCACACCTTCCGCCGCTTCCTCGCCCCGGTCTCCTTGTCGTACACCACACCTCCATGCTTCATTGCCATACGGTATATCCATTCGACAATGATGTTCACTCGTCTTTGTTCGTCAGCGTCCATCACATCACACCCCTCATCTCCTTCAGCCTCACCTCTATCCCGTGCGCCTTCAGCTCGAGTATCAGCCTCTCCAGCTCCTCCATCCTACCCCAATCTCTCCACGCCTTCATAACCTACACCTGGTGCGCTCGTTAACGCCCCACTTCGAGTACGACCGTTAACGACTCGGCAGCCTCACTCTGCAGCTGCTGAACCGTTAACGCACCCGTCCACCCCGTTCAGAGGCCTACGGGCTTCCAGCCCGAGGAGCATCACTTTTCCGTTGGACTGTTACGATTTTTGGATATTGCTTTATCCTTGTCAGTATGACTAATATCCGGTCATATTGACAGTCCTTTATTCGTGGCACTACATAGTTCTGCATCACGGCCAGATACCCGCCGGGTTTTACTATGCGGCACATCTCCTCCGTCCATTTGCTCCATCTGGGTAGATTGACATTATAAAGTTCTTTGGCAAATTTCTCATTATAGGGAGGGTCGGCAATAGCCCCATCGAATTGATTATCCGCTATTGTTGATAGGTTTTCAACATCGGCAATTAAATCGGGAAATACTGTGCTTGATATGTCAATCCTGTACCCCGTTCTGGCCATGCCGCAAAAGAGATGTGCATAGTTTTTAGTCTGCAAAAGTTCGGGTATCATTTGCTCAAAGCCCAATGGATAGCAGCCCGGATACTTTGCAGAAGGCCTTGGCAGCCACACAATATCCCTTTTTATCATTTGTCGTCCTCCGTCGTCGCACCATGCCGCGCCCCCACGCTTGGGGCATCAGCACTCGTGGCGCGGTTATTTTGACTTTCGTCACAGCATAATACTACATTCCATTTTTCATTAAGGCTGTCATGACCTCTTATCATATCTCGTTCGCATCTATATCCCATTTTCTTTAACGGGATGTGGTTCAAACCCGCATTAATTTCTTGTTCTATGTCGTTTGACATTGTGAAGACATATCTTTCCAAGTTCTCACCCCATCTTATTGTTTTTCGTCGTCGGATGCCCCGCCCTTCCCGTCGCGCACGACAGGACGGGGAGGCTCACTTTTTCGTTATCCTTCCTGATGCTGTAATATCTCAATTCCAATCAGCCTCCCCTTTTTATCATAATCGAGATTTACTAAATGATTATCGTCATTCCTCGCTCAACATTTTACGCCATTGCTCTTTTGTGGCTTTGTTAGATGCGAAGGTTGTGGCATTCTCAGCGCACCATTCACACAATTCATCCAATGTTTTGAATACGGGTGAACTCGGTGAACCCTCGCTTGTTGTTTCCCATAATTGATAACCTTCCCCTTCTGGAGGGTCGAAAGGCAATCTTGGGCAATCACCTTTGATTGGCAACTTCATTAACTTTGCGAATTTTTTACAATATTCGCAGGACTTTTCCTTATAAAAAAGTTCCATTTCAAGACAAAGCCCCAATGTATATCCTGCCCACACTACGCCCCTTTCCCAATCGAAATCCAATGGCACTCTTTTTAATGTTCTCCCCATCATCACACTCTCCTATTTTTTATCTGATGCTTCGCTCATGCCACGCGCCGAAGGGAACCTTCAGGGCGTGGTAATTGACTTAACCGTTCCTCATACTCTCGTTCTGTTACTGGCAATCCTTCTCGTTCTGCTAATACCGATTGACAAGGTGATTGCAAACAATGACATACTTGATAAGTGATTGATAGACATTTCAAACAACATTGCCCCATCGGTTCCAAGTTCTCAAACCCCCTTCCAACATGGGTTTTTTACCATCAAATTTGGAAATACAAAACCACCTTCAACTCCAGAACAACCTTTTTTATATTTTGCACAATCTTTACAATTATGTTCTGGAAACATTTGAACACCATATTCTATTGCTCTATGAAATGAAAGAGGTATATTCTCTCCTTCTCTTTGACCTTCTATATATATTGCGTTTTGAAAATCAGTTGTAATTATATAGGTGACATCTCCCGACTTTATCGAAACCTCTTTCCAATTTTTATTCATTAGTTTTTTCATTTTTTGTTTCATACCCTACCTCCCGTTATCCGTCGTCATGCCCCATCTTTCAAGACGGGGTTAGTTTGACTTCCGTTTCTTTGTCAATTTCTTTAAATGTTCTTCTTCTGCCTTTATCATTGCGTTCATAAAGCATTTAAAACAGGTTAAAGGTTCTCCGCAAACACTACATTTCTGACGGTCTTCAAACATTAATCCATCTCCTATTTTTTATCTGATACTTTTATGATGCTCTCATGGTTCACCTTAGAGAGCGTGTCACTTTTCATATAAAGAATACAATTTAATGCGTCTCTCGAATTGCACCCATCATCAAATGATTTCAATTTTGGATTTAACTTACAATAGAGATAACCACCACATCCTCTCGATTTATCTTCCTTGTATTTTTCAAATGGACATCTGATTTGACTTACCATACTACCCATATTATGCCTCCCGTTATCCATCGTCAGTCGTCACTGGTTATTTTCAGCTCCCACCCCATCTTTTTACAATAATCCATTATGAAATCTTTGATAACGTCCTCGGCTTTCAGAGGAATCACTTCACCAGGATATTTTCGGTTCTTATCCGTGCATTGCCTTATAGTCTCGGTATGAAGTATCTCTAATGTGTTAGCGTTTTCAAGAATAAAAATATCTGCACGTCCTCCGAGATATTCGCGTGTCGGCTCAATAATCGCCTCGGTATAAAATGTAAAATCTTCATCGATTAGATTACTACAGGCTATTGATTTTGCTATTCTATGAATTTTAGTCTCGCCCTTAGATATTTTAATACAGTTTGCATGGTTTCCGCTTCGATTGCTCATCCTGATAAGCTGACTGTTGTTGTTCCGGATCCCCTGTAATTCTAGTTTATTCATTTTTACGCCCTCATGATCCGCAAATAACCCCGGTCGTAGTAGACTGAGAGTCCTTTCTTTTTCAATATAGCCCCGAACTGGTCCCAATCGATCTCATTAAATCTGTCGGTATCCGTAGGCTTGAATAAAGCGATAACGTCTATTCTGCCTTTCCTGAGACCCGACCTAAGTCCTTTCCTGTTGGCATATTCTATTGCTTGCTGTATTGTTATTTTTTCCATCATTGTTTCACATCCTTTTTCTTCGGCAACGGTATTCTTCTCTCGACATGGTTTCTGAATATATTTTCGCATTTGAACGAGCACAACGTCCCTTTCAGCGTTGGCGCTTCGGTTGTCACTCCGATTACAAAGCACATCCTGTCGCATACCTTGCATCTATACCGGTATATCGCATATTGCAGCGGCACCGGATTTTGAGCTTGATTTTTATCGTCCATAGACTTCCCCCTGTGTTTAGGGTAGACGGTACCGGGCTGAACGGCAGACATATAAGAGGATGGATTGGTGAATTTAAAACAAACCCCTACCGTTCCGAGATCCCGCCGCCTACCCTGTTTTTTCCTGTTCCGTGCTGTCCTCCGTTTTGTTCCCCTCTATGATTTCTGCTTTAGCGTCATTCAGTGAACATATATTGCTGTCGTCCTTGTCCCTGCACCTTTTGGTAGTCGCATTCGCTTTCGGGCACTTTAAGAACATCGGGCACCTGAAATCCTCGCCGGGTTCTATCTTCGGTGTCAAATTTGCGAACATACTCTTTATTGCTGCGATGTCAACTCTGGCGTTTGCGAGCTCTGCATAGATTGCCGCCTGATCGCTTTTCACTTGAAGTATCTCTTGCATCATCCGTGTTTGACCGATCAGACTGACATTATTCAGTTCAAGTGTCCTCTTGGCCTGACTCTGCAGATAAACGAACTCGACTCCGATAGCGTCGGCGTTCATTGCGCGTAGAGCCTGGCTCGTGTTCGCGAACTTGCCGTGCTCGTCGCGGAGACACGTGCAATCCATCCAGTACACTATTTGACCGCTCGGATCGAATATCATTGTTCCTCCGCAGATCTCGCAGTTCGTTACGGATTTCTCCGCCATCTGTCCCTGCTTGAAGATGTGTTCGCATCCTCCCGCAACTATCATACCCGAATGCAGGATATAATAATCCTTCCCGCACACGGGGCATTTTGGTTTTTCACACATTGTTCTGACTGTCGTATTATCACCTGCCTCATTTCTTTTTTACTACTAGTTCCATCCCTGTTTTGTCGACCATTTCCAATATCAAATCTGTCATAATAATACTTTGGTTTACATTGAAATTCTGTTCTCTGAGCCATTCGTATATCTTAACGCCGACTTCATTATACTTCGACGACACAGTCCACCGCCATCCAGTTAGTTACATTTCTATTTGTTACGGAATCGAATTTTTTGCCGTACTCGTAAACTATTCCCATCTCTCGCAGTTCCTTGATCCTGGCAGTCACCGCATTTATCGGTTTCGGCATCTGAACGGATATTTCGCGATTGCACATCGGTCCCTTTTCTCTCAGGAAATTGTATACTTCGAACTGGCTCCGCTCGAGGTCTTGGGGAGTAAACGAGTAATAGCTTGCGATTGACGTATCCTGTACGCCTTTCTTTTTTGATTTCTTGTAGAAAAAGAATAGCAAAGCACGCACATGATGACAATAACTATGGTACACAAAACCTTTGCAGTCGCATACGAGCTGCCTTGTTCGGTTGTCCATGGTAACGGTATGTTTCTCGCCAGGTATGCTTCTCGATGGTACTGTTATTTCTGTAAGCTCATCTTCGATGTGAACATTAAGAGTATGAAGATCGGCACATTCCGGCAAAAAATATTTGGGTTCAGCTATAGTTTCACCTTCTTCCATTCCCACGAAATATTGCTGTGCTCTTCCATTTTCTTTTTTTCGCAAAAGACACATTCAAGATAATCCCGATGCGCGTACAAAATTGCCGTTTGGGTTTCCTGTAGTATCTTGACGTTTTCTTCTCGTTTTAGGAATTTATAATTGTGCAATCCGAGTCGACATAACAATTTCATGATTATCCCTCCGGTTTCACACAGACGCAGCGCGAGCATGGCAGCGTGTAACAATTTGCGGTGCCGTGCATAAACCCGTTTACTTTTTCAACATAAGTTATATCGTGGCCGCAGTTCTTGCACAAAGTTCGGAGCTTGATGTTCTTTTTCGGGCACAAAACCATTCTCATTTCTGACCGCCTCCGTTGATTATGCTGAGTATTTCCCGCGGAGCTGGAGTTCCGTCGCTCTTGCGCGTGGTCCTTATCGCGAAATAGCCTATTTTCTCGACCCTGTCTATGTAGTCCTTCGAGCATTTTGATTTTCTCGCGATTGAAACGCACTCCGCGAATGTAAGTTCCTCGACCGTCCTAAACTCAACGTGGTAATGATTTAAACTGCTCTCGCTGACGTGCATCTCCGCTTTGTCGGGTAGAACATTCATAAGCAGATCCTCGGCGTCGTCTATAACGAAATCCTTACTTACGTCGTCGTAATCCAGTGTTATTATCGACATTAATATTTCGCCTCCGGAAGTTTAAAGACTATCAAAATCCACATCATCACGGTCATAAAAAGCATCATGCTGGAAAAACACCAATTATGAAATAGCATAGCTATTCCTTCGACAATCATTATCGGCAGCATTAAGAGCAACAAGATCCCGCGCGACCTTTTCAAATTCACATCTCCTCTTCCACTTTCTTGTGCGCTTCGGCTTCCCTCTGCGCCCTGTGCATTTTCCTTCCCTTGACTCTGCGACCTCTGCCATGATGGTTGTTTGATTTTTTTCCGGGTTCCCATATCCATTTTTCACCGACCTTTCTATCGATTAATCGCGTCATTTTGGTTCACCGTCCTTCTTCTCTTCTTTCGGCGGACAGCTTTTTCCATGGATGGGGCAACCATTCAACGCATTTGCATCGCCCATGTTAATCTCGCCGCCTACACGCCGAAAACTCTCATAATTGGTTTCTTCTTCGATTTGTAACCCGCACGGAAATATTCTTTTCGTTTTCAATTTCAATTTCACTCTGCCACTCTCCCTTTCGGTACCGGTATTTCTCCGTTTTCCCTGTTTTTAAGTTCCTGTATCTTCTTCCGCAGCTGTGCCTTGACATCATCGAGCGCTTCTTTCTGTTCTGCAGGCGACAGTGTCTTCCACTCGCCGCGTGCTTCGTCCAAAATGGGGCGGATAAACTCGATCCAATACTCCTGCATCTCTTGGATAAGATCCGCAGATACTTCCTTGTCGGTGCCGGGCACGCCGGGTGCACCGGTGCGTATTCCATATCGAAGCCAGAGATATTGTTCCTGTCTTAAACTTCCATATATCACAATGGCAGCGCTCGCCCACGAAGTTGCTTGAACATCTGAAAGGCTATAACGTATAGTCAACGAGTCGACCTGGGGGCAGAAAATAAAAACCGACATAAAAAGCACCTGTACGAATATCGTCCAGCCGAGGAACACAAGCGTAACCTTGAACGTAAAGGTGTCTCTGAATTTAAGTTTTTGTCTCGGTTTTTCCTTTACGATCTTTTTGTCGTCACTCACAATATCACCGCCGGTGGAGCTCTAAACGTCTCGCTCTCGTTTATAATCTTGTCAAGCGACCACGATGGATCTATCGGTATACATTGTCTGAATGTTTTCTGATGAAGAGAGTACGGTATTCTATAAAGCCGTCCGATGTCCGTCTTGGTGCACAGGGTAGTCATTTTAAGTGTTTCTATATCGCGGTTGAACTCATTTAACTCTGTTATCGTCATATTCTTCAAAACTTCGACGTGGAACCCCCTGCTGCCGCTGTAGCGTATCTCCCGCGGGTAATCCTCGAACCTGTCGTAAAACTCAAGCGACTCCTTGTGAACGAGATCAGTGTAAACGCCTTTCTCCGGCTCGATGTCGAAATCGTTGAAAAGCCTCGTGATGATAACTGAATTGTTATCCGGCTTGACCTTCTGCCGTTCCCTGTCCGTAGCAATGACAGTCTTCGCGTAGCCATTTACCGAAATAAACGCCGTATTAAGAAGTCCTCTGTTGAAATGAAGTATCTGACCGTATAGCTGCTGAGGAGTATAGCACATGATACGTTTCGGCGTTCCGTATTCGCGTATGAATCTAGGTCCGTAGAGTTTGGTAAGGTACCGGATCCAGGTCTGTTTCTTTGACGCGCACTTTTCCGCCCACGCTTCGATCTTAATTCGTTGTTCGGGTGTTGGTTCTGTCATAATTATCCTGTTTTCCTTTGTTCTGTAAGTTTCATATCTCCCTTGTCTACCATTTCCTGATTTTTTATCATTCCTGAGACTGCAGTCATCATTATATCTCGCAAAGATAAATCGCCCATCGTCGATGCCATCATAAATTCCATTACCATTGCATTCGCTACGGCGTGAAAAGGAATCGAGACCGCGTATTTTAGAGTCTTACCATGGACTTCACTTTTCATATTCGATTCGGTCGGTATTGCACCGCACTTTATTGCTTCGACGATCATTGCTGAAACATTGTCAATGGCTTCTTGGGGAGTGTCGTCTGACAGAGTTTCTTCATATATGAATTCGTATAGGTCCGCTTCGTCCGGTAATTTTTTTATGCTTATCTTCCAAGCTATAGGCATTATTCCTTTCATTAACATTTTTTCACCACCTAACAGAAGCACTCCGCATTCACATCGCACTTGTCCAATTTCTTCGGGCAATCCTTCTCGTCACCATTACAGCCTATCATTATCGTGCCGTTCTGCATCTTCATCTGCATCAGTTGCGCCTGACATTTCAAATATAATGCCATCTACTTCCTCCTTAAATCTGCAATCTTTTTCATTATTTTTCCGTCGTAAAACATTTGTATCCCATATTTCTCGAGAATGTCAAAATAGAAATCGCCGAGCTGACCTGCCAATATCCATTCGAATTTGAGAGAATCTTTAAAATAATATCTTGCTAAACTGTCCCTCAAAATCTTCGTGAAATATTCCGATGAAAAGAAATTGGGATATTCGCCTTCCGCAACTGCGAGCTGTCCGTAATTGAAATTTCCTTTAAATTCCTCGTCTAGGTCGTTCACAATATCGTCAATATCGTCGATGTCGGGGCGGTGCCATCTCTTTTCGGAGTCTTCCTTGCCGAGCATCGAGCCGAGGTTATATGCGTCCGATGTCCAGACCAAAATAACGCTGTCTAACATCTCGTACATAAAATTGTACTCGTCGTCTTCACTCCACTCGAGAGGAATGCTGTGAAATATCTCTACTTTATTCGGTATCGTATACTTTTCCGGATGGTTTTTATCTCCGCCGGATAGAGAAACAAAGATCCCTACTCGCGCCTTGATCGGATAGATTAGAGTATCAGTTCCGTAAGCAGTAGGCACGTTGAGTTCCGTGAACCTGTAAGTGCCGGTCCCTGTTCTCGTCATTCGTTGCTTCATTTGGTCTACAATAGCCGCTGCTGTCTGCATTGAAACCTCTCTGTTTCTCTGTACATAAAGAACTAACTCTCCTTCGTTCCACTCGAGCTTGTCAAGAGGAATCAATCCGCCCATGGCACTTTTGAAAACAGTATTTTTGAAAGAATAAGTAGATGGTCCCGTTCTCTGCATATAATATCCTTGCCATTCTGCGACGGCGAGGTTGGAAGCAGGTCGAGATATTCCTATTGCTCCGTGTTCTGTGTGATGTCGTTTACCGTAACTTTCCCAATCGCCAGTCCGGACGTATGCGCGTAATTCGTTTATGTTCCAGGTACGCTTGGGTATATTAATTACATGACGGTCTTCACCTGTCGCCACATACCACCTGCCCACCTGTTGAGGAAGGTTCAGCTTATCCCAATCTTCCGCGCCGAACGCTACGATTTGATTAGTCTCTACCATGCGGTCAATCGATCTGCTTCTCTCTTCGTAATCGACTTTGATATTGATAGAGTTCGCCAGATTGACCTTGTTGAATGCGTCGACTCTAATCTTAATTAACATAGATTTTTATTCCTCCCGAATGATTGTGATTTTGGAAGTGCTCCTGACAATAGCACGTTTTGCAGATCGTGCAGCAGATGGTTTGAGTTCCGCGACAATTTGGTACAGCGCACGGCGTTCCGTCGGTCATGTTGTCTCCTTCCGTTCTTTCCAGTGTCTGCAAGTGTCGTAATCATCGCGAGGCACGAGTTTCCTTCCGGGAAGCCTCGAGCAAAAGATCCTTCCGTGATAAAAGCAGGTCCCACATCTAATTCCCTTTTCGATATTGATAAACCGATCCACAACTTCGAGCGCGTGTTCTATCGCATCGTTCCAGATCTCATTGTGATACGGGTGCGGATCTGCTTTTCCAAGCTCGACGATTTGGTTCCGCAGTTTTTGTAGATCTATCAGATTAATTCCTCCGACTTTCTCCCGCCATTATCACCGCAATCACGCCGAGAACTCCGCCCATTGCGAAGAACAAGACTCCCTCTCCCATTAGCATATCGTTTTTGTAGTTGAGACCGACTGCGTACAGTACCACGGCGAGGCAGCACAACGTTATGCCCACTGCAAGCGTCACGAACGATTTATCAGTCACTTACAAACCATCCTCTTTCACTTTTATTTTTCCTTTCATTTCTTCAATCATGGCAAGACTCGTTTCTTGTAGCTTTTCGAATATTCTATGTTTGAATACATCGGTCTCGTGGACCGCGTGACCGTAAATTAATTGTGCGACGCGCCAATAGAAGTGTGCGTGTTCCAAACCACAGAGATAACCTCCTGGTATGCCGGTATTGTATATTTCATCTTTTTCGTCGAGTTTCTTCCCGCACACGATACAATGACATTCCAGCACTTTTTTCTTCTGTATATGTTCCACCGCACTATTTATATAATCGTCGTGTTCTTCGGTCGTGTGCGTATTCATGAGTGTTTCCAAATGAAAATTGGCTTTGCAGATTTCGCATATTTTTTCTGTCACTTGATCACTTCCAGTCTATTGAAATGTAAATATAATACATTACAAGAAACGCAGAACCGACACAGACGCTAATAAACATGCTACTCCACCCGTACAGCCACAATAAACCTAGAGCTATTTCCGACCAGATAAAAGCAAGTAGGCAATAAAATATCGTCAATATCTTCCATTCGCCTTTTTTGAAATCGTCCTCAATCGTCATCTTACTCGCCACCTACTTCTCGCATTTCGGGCATTTGTATTTGAATACTTTCCAGGTCCGTTTCTGGTCGCCTCTTCTTTTACTCTTTGTTATCTTCCTGCACCGGGATCCGCATTTCTCGCAGATACATCCGTCGGGTGTCATTCGTTTTGGATATAATGCCGTATAAAATTTCACGTTATCCCTCCGTCATTTCAGTTCTTTCAGCTCGGCATAGATTTTTACCATGTCGACGGCTTCGCCACTCTCAATCGCTTTTTCTGCGCGTTTGATTGTATCTTCGATTATGGCATTGCCGAATGCTCCAGCCGGACCAATATCATCATACAACTTTGCGAGTTCTCTTGCTCTATTCATTTCTTGATGTATTCCTTCGATTAAATTTCCCAAGTTCTCAAACCTCCTTCTCTTCGCTTGGCAACTTCGCGCCTCCATCTTTACTACATATCTTCGCCCTAATGTCATTAAAGCTCATACTGCCAATTTGTTTAACAGGCGTATTCGGGTTGAAGTGAAAATAATGAACAGAAGGACAACTTTGATACGATACGAGATACCATACGTGCTTGAATGCTTTCTCTCCTTTTTTAATTATTCCACCACACGCTCCGCATACGCGCTCTACTCTTAATGTTACGATTACTGTTGACGTATAATCAAACCTCCACATCTAGTTTCTTCACGTGCGAAACTGAATCCAGCTCACTGATCGCAATGTCAAGCCTCTCTATATCTTCGTCCCTCTGCCTCACGAGCTCACGCAGCCAACCGTAGGAGTCCGGATACTTTTCTAGGAATTTGTTTATCTCGATCCATCTACTATTTTCCCTGTGGTACCAGTGCGCCCTGGTCCGCTCCGGCAGTCGTTCCATATTTTTTACATTGACCATATAATCCTATCCCGTTGCCCTGCATCTTGTCCTCTTGTCTATCGTCGAGCAGTACAAATCTCGTTTGCAGTTCGGAGTGCATTTGTGCGGTATCTGGTGAGTGCACATGTTGTTCGCGCAGTGGGCTGATTCCTGGCACAACATCATGTTTTTTTTCTCCTAATTGTGCATTTCCATTAGACCGCATTTTTCGCATTTCCGCCCCGTGTGGAAAACCGTGCGGTCCTTGTCGATCTGCTCTTTCTCGACATACTTTTTCCAGGCGTGGCCTTTCAGCTTGCCCCGCGAGGTTGCGTTCTTTATACATTTGCTCATGGCGTCCACCCTTCCTTTAGCACGAACGCGCCGCAGTTCATCATATCAGGATGCACATGCTGTTTTCCCGACTTGTCCGCGCCGCACAGCCATCCTCCGCCTTCAGCACATTCCTTGCACGCGGTCTGATGGCCGAGAAGAGCGCAGTCTCGGCACTGTAGTTGTTTTCCCAAATGAATCGCAATACAGGTCCTTGTTGGTATGTCCTTCCTACCCTGCTCGCTGAGAGGTCGACCCAAGATAACTTCAGGGGTTCCGATACCAACCATGGTTATTCTTCGTCTGTGAACATCTTTTCCGCAGACGAACACCGCGATTTTAGGAGCGCCGTTGTCGACCAATCGCTTATACCAAAAGGGCGTGTTCTTCCTGAGTTCGATACTTTTTTTACCGACCACTATCTCATCGAAATAATTCCGCCGGATACGAAGGCTGATGAATCTTGTCTTAGGTTTTAAATTCGTAACGTCGCGCTCGGGTCCGTCTTCATATATGACTTCCATATCCTCACTTCTCCTTTTTCTTTTTTTCTTCCATGAATTTCAGTTCGCCATTTTCGTTGGCTTTCTCGGCTGCTTCGGTTAACGGCTCATCATCGGGAAGAAGCATAAGCATCCTCTTTGCTGCGTCCTCGTTGCGCTGTCGGTCTTCTTTCGCTTTATTCTCGATATGGGCTTTGACAATCTTTTCCCTTTTTTGAATTTCTTTCATATCGAAGCCTTCCGTCGCTATTCTTTTCTCCGCGTACTTATAAAACTCGAAGGCGGTGATGCCGGTGTCCTTGACCTCGTAAGTGTGCCCCTCGAGCCATGCCTTTGCAGTATTGCTATTCGGTTCGGTTTTAGGGTGCCCGTGATTCCACCTGAAAAACGAGTACCACCCATACAGCTCTTCCAGGTTCTTTGGCTCCGCCTTTTCCTCGATTGTTTGCTTGAAAGTACCGTTTTCGCATAATACTACATGATAATAATACATATCAGTCGGATCGTTCATCAGCTTACCGGAGCTCTCCCCGTCGTGTATCAGATTGTCAACCTGCCGTCTCTTGAAAAATCCGGCCTGGAGCGCCATGCCCCTGATGTCGTCATAAGATATTTTTCCCTGTATCTTGTATAATCGTTCGACCATGTTCCAGAACGTGTCCGCGTCGTTACCCATGTTCGGCACTTCCCTTATCTTTTTTCTCGAGTCTTTCTATCTTTTCTCTTAGCAATTTTATTGTGGTGTCCTTGACGGTTCTTAGTTCCTGATCCTTTATTGCATCTTTTGTCTTGATTGTTGTATCGAGTTCACGCCTGAGTTTCTTGAGCTCGTCGGACCTTTTTGTCTTTATTGTTTCAATTTTTACTGTCAGCCGGTCCGACTCTGCTCGATGGAACGACGCCTGCAAAACCAGGGCGTCTTCTTCGTTCATCATCGCCTGCCGCAGCGCATCGGTTACAAATTCGGAGAGATGCCATCTTCCTTCTTTTTGCAGTTGCGACACCCACGCTTCTACGACGGCATCCTTGATATAAATTTGGTGCGTCGCCATCAGACAGCACCGTCCCTCTTGTCGAGCCACAGTATAAGCGCACGTTCGACCGCCTCTTCGAGTGTGATCTCGTCGATTGCGGCGCGGATCTTTAGCCGTTTGTGTGTTATTGGTTTGACCTTTATTGTTTTGCCGTCCTGTTCTTCTTGATTTTCATCGGGCACTGCGTCATCCCTCCCCTTTGAAACGTAATCCACTTGGTAGTATTTAAACATTATTACGATTTAATAATATGTCTATACATACGAATATACATAAATCATAATGAAGTCTAAACATATAACTATACATAAATAGCCAAAATAGACATACATATCCATATACATAAATCTCGTCGATGTCTATACATATCTCTAAACATACACTATGTACATAGTTCTATACATATGGTATGTATAGAGTTATATACATAAATTTCAAAATTTATATACATAATGTAGCCCACCGGTCTCGAAAACCCTCACTGAGTGGGGTGATTCCGTAAAAGTAGTATAACCTTATACATAGTCATGGCTAGACACGGCATAGCACGGCGACCTCCCATAGCATTACGTACGTATCAAACGTAATGTAATGCTAACGATTAAGCAAAAAGAGCCGTATATAATTTAATAGAGTAAAACAACAACAACAACAACAACAACAAAAACTACTAGTATTCTACTAATAGTTAAAAAAAAAGTGGCCGTTTTGGAAGGATGCGAGTATGAAAAAGAGCGAAAAATTAAAATAAAAAAAGTAAAATAAAATAAAAAGCGGTTTAGTCTTTCAGACTCTCTCTAGTGACCGTGTCTCCCATCTCCGGAGCCTTTAGCAGTTCCTTGGATACTTCCCTCCCGAGCGCGTCGAGTGCCAGGTTGATCACGTCCTCGTTGGACAGCATTTTTTCCCGCATCCCTATAAAACGATACTTTAGAAGTTCGATTCTTGTCCTGGTCTTAATGCTTAGTCTGATCGTCGTCTGAAACTTTTCTTCCTCGTCCTTGTTCAAGTTTACCCCTCCTTACCGCACATCGGGCAGAATCTCGATCCCTCTCCGTTCGGCACGAAAACGCACGTGTGCGCCGTGAGTCTTGGAGATCCATCGGGTCGCTTGGTCCAGTTGTCGTGATAGATTTTATTCCTGTTGCATTCTTTGCACTGTATTCCGCCCTCGATGAATCCACAGTTATCGCAGCTTCGATCCTGTCCCATATCGACTGTAACGCTGTCTTTTGGAATATAAGGGCACTTGGAAACGTCTGCGCTAGTACAACCGCTTTCGTAGCATGTGGAAACCGTTATTACATTCATGCCGTATTTTATGCAGTACCAAAAGTTATCTTCGGCCATCAGCTCGCCTCCTGGAATCCCGTCTTCTTGACATCTAAGATTTTCCCGCAGTTCTTGCAGATGAGGCCCCTTAAATCTTCATCGACTTCGTACCACTTCGGTATGTGTATACAGCTCTCTTGCTTTTCCGCAAACTTCTTTATTTTTTCGTTCATATTTTTTCCTCCTTCTAATCAACTTTTCTAAAATTCGGATGTAAACAGTCATAACACTTCCCGCGCCGTATGTCTCCCGTCCTCGGTACTATCGGCTTCCCGCAGTCGCACAAAACTTTACCCTCTGCTCTTAGTTTTTTCTCTCTGTTTTTCTGCCTGTGCCATTGCGCCGTCTGATACGACATTCCGGTATTATAGCTAAGGACATCAAGCCACTCGTCGCCGACTTTCCTTTTGCATTTTTGCTTTTTCGGTTTAAACTCAACGTCGAATAGCCCGCGCTGAATAGTTTCGACTTTCTCGATGCACTGTGACATTAAATTTATCCTCCCGCGCCGTTCTGTTTTCTAAGCCCTGACATTTCACTTTCGTAACTGTCTAAACGCTCTGGTATGCTTTCTATCCTTGCCTTTGCCATCTCCACATATTCCAGTTTAAGGTCTATTCCACAGTAAGCCCGCCCTAATCGCTTGGCTACAATGCAGGTAGTCCCGCTACCCATGAACGGGTCCAATACAATGCCTCCCGGCGGACAGCCCGCCTTTACCATAGGCTCTATTAGTTTTTCTGGGAATACTGCGAAATGCGCCCCGGAGAATGTCTTTGTTGGGATATGCCACACCGTCCTCTTGTTCTTACCTTCGGGATTTGGGCGGATAGGTCTGCCAACACGAAACGAGGAACTATTGCCAATTTTCATAGTTTCCTTATATTGTGCGGTCTTTGTTGTATCACTTTTCAAACTGGCGCCACCCCAACGATTTAAGGGCGCGTCGTATGGTTCTATTTGTTGCTCAAAGTAATAATGCTCTTTTTTGGTGAAGAAATACACCGGCTCAAAATCCACCGTAAAACGGTCAGTCACCGAGGCGG
>Ga0187870_1001712_pt1 | contig 19291 bp, 15 predicted proteins | sample June2016WEW_13_1_3_FD_132974 | JGI IMG/M metagenome (GOLD analysis project Ga0187870, IMG submission 132974) | Peatland microbial communities from SPRUCE experiment site at the Marcell Experimental Forest, Minnesota, USA - June2016WEW_13_150 | ecosystem: Environmental > Terrestrial > Soil >... | reverse complement strand
CGCGCGCGGGGCTTGATGAAGACGCTCTACGGTTTTTTGTTGGCATGCGCCGCCGCACTGACCACGCTGATCCCCTGGCTGGTACGCTGCTACCGCCAGACCGGTAACCCGGTCTTCCCTTTTCTTCTGAGAGTCTTCCCTTCTTCTCTCTGGCCGCGCGGCGTCGGATTCGCCAACCTAGACACCTTCAGACTGCCGCCGGGCTGGCGTGGCTGGCTTGCATGGCCAATCGACCTGACTTTCCGCACGAGCAGATTTGTTGAAGGCGCGGATGGCAAGCTGGGTCTCGGGCTGCTCGTGCTGCTGGTCCTGCTGGTTCCCATCTTCTGGAGGGGTCGCGGCTCCGCCCGAGCCTTTGCAGTCAGCGGAATCATGGCAACCGCTTTCCTCTGGACGCAGACCGCGTACATTCGCTATTGGCTGCCCAGCCTGTGGCTCATGGCGTTGGCCCTGTGTCGGACCCAGGAAATCAGGATCCGGTCGTCCTTTGCGCGCGCGGCAGTCAGTGCCCTGACGTTCCTGATCCTTCTTGCACAGCTGCTTTCCAGCATGTTGAATTATTGGCCGGATCCTCGCGGATGGCCGTGGAAAATATACGTCAACAATATCACCATGCAAACCTTCGTGGGAGCGCGGTTTGGTGAGATCGAGAGCCTATGGCATCTGGGCAAAAGTTGGCCAAAGATCTGGTTTACGGGTTGGGACGAAGTGGGCCACCTGCTGCTGTTGCCGATGGAAACGACGGTGTGGGAGTTGTCGCTCCATGCCTTGGAGCCCCGCGCTCGGGTGCAGTATCTCAGCTCAGCCCGATGCGCGTATTGGGTGGTTCAAGAGGACGATGAGGACGCCTTTTGGTTCAAGGCAGAGGGCATCTCCCAGTTCTTTTGGAAGGAGACAAACCTGGTTGTGCGTGCGGGGCCGCTGTGCGTCTACCGGATGCCGTCTGCGGAGGAAGCTTTGCGGGATTTCGATTCACGGGCCGCACCTGGAACGGATCTGCTGTTGGACGGCGGCTTCGAGAACGGAAAGGATGGAAAGCTCAAATTCTGGAGACCCGAAGGAGATGCGGGATGGATATCCCCAAACGTCGAAGCGGTGGAGGGGCGTGGCTGCGCTCGGGTTGGCCCCATGGGCGAAATGAGACAGGATGTCCCTTTGCCGCCGGGGGTTCACAAAGTGGAGTTCGTTGCGAGCTTGCGTCCGGCTCGATATAATGAGCCCACTACGATTCGGTATGATCTGAACGTCGTCGGCTATGAGCAGGACCCGGCGACCATTCTCCCGGAGAAGCAGAGACTTCCCGATTATAGCTTGCCGGGCAGGCAGGTAAAGCTCGCGGTCGTCGGTCCATGGCAAACATCTCGTGCCGTCATTTCAATCCCGAGCCTCGCGAGGTACATTGCCGTGACCTTCAACGGGACCAAAGAGCATGGCGACACGTGGATCGATTCAGTCCATCTTTACGTACGCTGAAGCGCGCCTCCGGGATAGGAAACAGGGGCGCGGCGGTCCCAGGTCGGCTGTTTCGGACTGGCAAGACCGATTGAGACGATTGTGATTCCGACGTTTTTGGCTTTCGCCTTCTATTTTCGGAGCAGGTAAGAACCCATGATTGACGGTCAGAAGATCGCGGTCGCGATACCAGCCTTCAAGGTCGCCAACCTGATCGGATCCGTCCTTGCGCGGATTCCTGCTTGTGTGGATCGCGTGTATGTCATCGATGACGCATCCCCCGACGGTCTTGCAGAGGTGGTGGAAAAGCTGGCAGATCCACGAGTGCAGGTCCTGCGTCACGCTAAGAACCAGGGGGTGGGCGGTGCGACTATTCGAGGTATGCAGGAAGCACTGCGGGACGGCCATGACATCGTCGTCAAGTGCGACGGCGACGGCCAAATGGATCCTATGGATATCCCGCACCTGCTGCAGCCCCTGCTGAACGGCTCCGCGGACCATGCCAAGGGGAGCCGCTTTTACCATTTTCGCGCGCTCAATACGATGCCAGCTTGGCGGTTCGCCGGAAACGTGGGACTCACGTTTCTGACCAAGCTCGCATCGGGGTATTGGAATGTACTCGACCCGGTGAACGGCTTTCTGGCCACGCGCGCGGATTTGCTCCGGAGCATCCGGCTCAGCAAGGTCTCTCGCCGTTTCTTTTTCGAAACCGATCTCTTGATCCGCTTGAACATCGCGGAGGCACGTGTTGCCGACGTGCCTTTGCCGGCCCGCTATGGAAGTGAGATCAGCACTCTCTCCGTTCCGCGCGCGCTTTTTTCCTTTCCGCCGCGGCTGCTGGCCGGCCTGATACGTCGGATTTTTTGGCGTTACCTGTTCTACGACGTATCTCCGATCGCGATCTTTGCCATACTGGGGACATTGTTGCTCGGCTTCGGAGTCGCCTTCGGTTCTTACGAGTGGGCCAAACATGCTCTCTCCGATGTTCCTACCCCCATTGGGACCGTGATCCTCGCTGCGTTGCCGACCATCCTCGGCTTCGAGCTGCTCCTGCAGGCGATTGTCCTGGATATCCACAATACGCCGCGGCCGGGAGGCCCGCCGCCGCGCAGAATCTCAATAGAACAGTAAGCGAAATTGAGGACGTCTCCCTTTTTCGCCATCCCCTCTCAAGTCTGCCGAGATACTACCGGCGAAAAAGGGAGACGTCCTCAATTTCGTAGTATACTGCTCGCCCGTGGTGAGCTGGATTATCGCGCATGTTCCCTGAATCCGTGCCGATCTCGAGGGCGTTTTCTGGATTTCAAATGAAACTCTCGGTTGTGATCCCAGTCTATAACGAGAAGAACACCATCCTGAAGATCCTGCAGATAATCCGGGAGATCGATCTTCCCAAGGAAATCATCGTCATCGACGACTTCTCGACCGACGGCACGCGAGCGCTTCTGGCGGAGCTGGCTCCTGCCGACGATCTGAAAATCATTCTTCAACCTGCAAATCAGGGAAAGGGAGCCGCACTGCGCCGGGGGTTCGCCGAGGTATCCGGTGATATTGTCGTGATTCAAGATGCAGACCTTGAATACGATCCGGCTGAGTATCCCGCCCTGATTCAACCCATTCTTGCCGGCAAGGCAGACGTCGTCTACGGATCCCGCTTCCTTGGCGGCCCACATCGTGTTCTCCTGTTCTGGCATTCGGTTGGCAATCGCATTCTGACCACGCTTTCCAACATGTTGAACGACTTAAATCTCACCGACATGGAAACATGCTACAAGGTCTTCCGTACGGAAGTGCTTCGAAAGATCAAGTTACGAGAAAACCGCTTCGGATTCGAGCCCGAGTTCACCGCAAAGGTTGCCAAAGCCCGATGCTGTATCTACGAGGTTCCGATTTCATACCACGGTCGCGACTATGTTCAGGGCAAAAAGATAGGGTGGAAAGACGGAATCGCGGCTATCTACTTCATCATCAAATATCGGCTTTTCGACTAAAATCGGCATTACAAGGAAACGGCTGAACCCTATGCCAAGTAGATTCTCAAAGGCGCTCTCTATCGCTCTCTGCCTGTCATCGCTCTTGTTCATGCTCCATGCTTCGGGTGTTATAGGAAGGAATATCGGTCTCTATCAGGATGGGCTTTGGGATTTCTTTCCCGCGGTAGGCATGCTTAAGGCTCATTCCATTTCAGGTCCTCAGGAGATCAAGATATTTGGCTACCCGCTGCCGCTTGTAAGTGGCCCCTATTCGGGCGCCCTAAAGATTTGGATCCTGGCGCCGCTTCTGGCGCTATTGGGGACATCGCCTCAGGTTGTTCTTGCTCTGAATGTTCTGTTTGGCCTGATCTATCTGCTGGCCCTTTACTGGGCTCTTCTGCCGGTCGTCGATAAGACATGGGCTTCTCTGGTTTTTCTGCTCCCTCTTATCGATGCAAACTACTTGCTCACCGCGCCGTTGGATGATGGCATATTTGTTTTCCAATATATATTCATCAGCCTGGCGATAGGAGCACTGTTCAGGTATTTGAGAAATTATCAGCTCAAATATTATTGGATGGCCTGGTTCTTTTCCGGGTGCATTCTGGCTCAGAAGCTTACTTCAATTCCAATTGTAATAAGCTTTGCGATTATTATCATCATACTATCCTGCAGGCAATTCTTCCGGGTAGCAGGTTCACTGGGAATTAAGCGGGCAGTCATTCGCTTCGTTGCGTTTCCAGCAGCGTTGTTCTTGGTTCCGTTGCTTCCTCACTTGATTTACTTCCTCAAAAGCGGCCTCCATGACCTGTATGCCATGACCGCAGATGGCCGGCGCGCCCCCTACTTTTCCGCTCTCAGTTATAGCGTTTCTTTCTTTGGCAGAATGTTTGACGGGTCAGACTGGTATCGAAGGATTACCCTCGATACCGCGTTTGATTTAGCTGTGCCTCCTTATTGGGCGATAGCCGGGATCGCGATTATCTCATGCTCCTTTCTCCTTTATTTCACTTCTAACGACGACAAGAAATACGGAAGATATACCATGGTGTGCATCGGGCTGGGCACCTGCAGCTTTCTCTTGTATCCGGCCTTCAGAGGGCTGGATCGACCATGGCACTTCTACGTATTGGCGCCGACATTTATCTGTTGTTGCGCCATCGCTGCTGCCAATTGTTTGTCTCATTGTCTGATTGCATTCAGGAGTTTCGGGAGAATTGTCGTTTTCCTATTTTCAATTGTGTTTTTATTGGGGGTTGCTCTGAGTGCGTCGCACGGCATCCGAATGCTGAATGCGGTCGATGCATATAAGGGGGCATGTTTAACCTCCCCGGCCGTTTACGACATTTATAAGGCAATTGCTGCATCCAACGTCAAAACGGTTTACACGATAAACTACTCTTTGGCCTATTCGTTCTACGTATTTTCAAGAGGATCCGTCAGGGTGGAAGATGTGGCATGGACCGACTTAACTCGCGAGAAAATCGAGGAGCTTTTTCAAAAGACCAAAATGGATCCAAAGGCGGCGATCGCCTGCCGGTACTGCGGCAACAACGATTGGGATCCCAGCTGGATTCGTTGGCTTAACCGGGAGCCGCAGATCTTCGACATCATGAGGCGGCTGGAAACTGAAGGCTCAACCCTGAATGTGGTCCACCGCAGAGACAGCCGGCAAACGGAGTTCCTTCTGATCACCGCCAATCACAGCAAGTAACCTGCGCAGAGCCCCGCAGGGGGCGGCGCAGGAAATTGTATGGTGTAAATCCCATATGCACTGGCATACCATCGCTGCCGCACGTGGACTTAGATCTAGACTTTGACGTGGACATGGACTGCCTTGCCCGACGTAAACTTTCGCAAGCTTGATGTCTACCCGGCAGCTGTCCGTCAAGATACTCTCACAAATGTGTCGACTACCAGAACGTCCAGGCCCAAGACTAGATCTAAGTCCATGTCCATGCCCGGGATGTAGCTCAAGTTAGTCCGGCGATGTTGCCGGAGCCGTGGCCTGGGTCCGACTCTCACTTGACGCGGACGGTTACATTCGCCTCGATCCACTTGTTCGGATTCACGGGGTTTGTTTCGCGGATTCCGATGATGTGATACAGCCCTTTTTGGCTGTCGGCACCGACGAACACTCGCGCACGCTGTTGGAAGTCCAAATGCCAGTTAGTAACCGGAGGCATAAGTCTCCCATCGATCGTATAGAGCATGTCAACCGCCAATGCCTTCATGCCGGTCACCTGATACTCGATGCTGTCGTAGCCTGGTCGCACTTCCGCAAGCGAGGCATGGAGCTGCACGCCCTCGACCTTCAATCGATTAGGCCAACCGCCGGGCACCCACGATGCCAACGTCGTCTTTTTAAGCTTCTTGAGTTCAATGGTGCGATCCTCAATCACATCCTGAGAGTGATTCTTGTCAAGCCGAGCACCATAATCTGGAAACTCAAAACAATAGAAATTGCCGTCTTTGAGAAACACCTCGAGATCCAGCAGCTCGTTCCGGTTCGATATTCTAAACACTGAGATCGAACGGTTGTGATACAGGAGGCGGGGCATAAAAAGCACGTACAAGTCCGGGTTGGGAAGATCCTGGGGCAGACCTAAGAAGTAAAATCGGGCGCCGGCAGGCACTTCCGGATACCATGCGACAAGGCGAGCGACGATCCCATTGGCTTCGGATCTTGCGTTGGTGTTGTAATCCTGGGCATATGCCTTATATTTGGCGTTTTCGGCACCGTAAAAAAGAAATAGCGCGGTCACGACAACATAGGCTAATCGAGTTCCTGTCCTTCCAAAGTAACCGAGAGCACTAATCAAGGTGTGGCCAATCAAGCCGGCTACGATCAGACTCATGCAGAATAGCGGCAAGTACAGATAGATCTGTTGCCGCAAATTGACAAAGAATAGGACGGGCAGGAGTGTCAGAATAAAGGTCAGCGAGGCCCATCCTATCACTCTCTGTCTCAAAACCGCTGCCCATAGCATAATTGTGCCAAAACAGAGATAAACCGCCGCGGGATTCCGAAATAGGGCGTGTTCAAGAGCCGCACACGACAAGTAATATTGCAGTCCTTCCATGAAGGTATGGTAACTCAACTGCATATAGTAAGGGTCGCGCGGACCCGAGTTGACGCCCCAGGCTGATTTTCTCAGATAGAAAACGGCATATAACCCGGCGAGTAAAAAAAACGGCCACAGCCTCCTCGCGATCGCAGCCAAGGACTCTCTGAGTTTCGTGAGATTCCTCAACGCCTTACCTTCCAGGAACAGAACTTCATATGCAAACAAGGAAAACGGAAGCATGACCGCCACTTCTTTGCTGCGTGTGGCCATCAGGAAGCAGATCAGCGCACCCGCGTAAGCGGGCGCATTCCGATGTTCACGATGGCAAAGGTAAAGTAGCAGGCCTGCGGTCCACCAGAAAAACGCAAGGTTATCGTAGACGACATTAAAGGAATACACATTGTTGGCAAGATTGTAGTTCAAAGCCCATGTCAGGACACACAGGGTCGCCAGAAACCGGTCTCTAAGTAGACGCAAAGCGAGGATAAATCCCAGGACGGCGTTGGCCAGGTGCAATCCGAGAAGAATGGAAATATAAGGAAGCGGGTGCACACCAAGGATTACATAGAGCCAGCGGTAAAGAGCATTCCCCAGTGGCCTGTTATCGTAGCTGTTGTTGGGCGCAAGAAAACCCTTCAAATGCGTGGCGAACGAAAGATCCCGGCTACGGGAAATATTCATGTAGTCGTCGCCGAAAAGAGCGGGATTGTGAAACGTGTCCGCGAAGTTCCAGCAGACGATTCCCGCAATGAGCAGGGATAGCAGAATCTCGATCTTGAACTTGCGCATAGAGTTCGTGAAAATGAAGGACCTCCCCATACGGGTCAGGGAGAATCATAAGGGGGCATCGATTTGCCGGCAACCACAAACAAAGAAAGACCGAAACCGAAGTCGTGGCGGCGCAGATGAGCGGCCTCCAGCTTGAGTATCCGCAGCAGAAGACCATTAAGCCAGTACGCGCCTCTGGTGGTGGGACGAACATCGGATCCCGGCGGCGCCAATCCGGCTTTCTTGCTGATTCTCCAGATCACCGCCAGCGGAAACAGAAAACTGTTCGCAAAAGTGCACCGCTCGGCTCTAAATCCAGCAGCCTTGACTGCAGCGCGCAATTCGGCGACGCCGTATCGGTGATTCGTCGAGACCCCCGTGTCATGGCTGGTGCGCAGCCACTCATGGGCAGGGACACGAACCAGGAGTTTACCTCCTGATCTGAGCAGGCGCCGGTATTCGGCTAACGCCGAAGTCCGAGAGGCTGCATCCCGGACTTCCGACAGCACGTCGAACGACACCACCAGATCGAAGCTGTCATGGATAAACGGGAGAGCCGCCACGTCGCCGAGGACAAGACTCTGCTCTCCGCGGCGGCGGCAAAATCCCAGGCCGGCTGGGTGGCAATCAATGCCGGTCACGCGCGCTCCGTAGTGGCGGCGCAGCCATGCCATGGTAAAGCCGGTGCCGCAACCGGCATCGAGCACGCGAGGGTTTTTCGGAAGCGCGGCTTGAGGGAGCAACGAAAAGACAATGGCGCGCATGCCCACGTACCACCAGTGGCATTCCTCCTCCCGATACATGTGGAGGTATTCGCGCTCGTCCATAGCCTATTTTTTGAAGAACCGGCGAACCGCACGGATCACATGCTGGTGCTCCGCCTCTGTGAGTTCAGGGTAGAGCGGGAGCGAGAAGACTTCGCGCGCCGCCCTTTCTGCCACGGGGAATCTCTGTCCAGGCAGAACGAATCGTTGAAGCGCCGGCTGGCAAGGCAGCGGAATCGGGTAGTGGACCAGGGTCTCCACACCGTGTTCCGCCAGATGACGGCGCAATTCCTCGCGTCGTGGAGTCCGCACCGCATAAATGTGCCGATTCGGAATCATGCCCGGTACGACAGGGAGGACGGTGAGATCCAGGTCCGCAAATGCTTCGTCGTATCGCGCCGCCATTTGCCGGCGCGCCTCGTTGCGGGATTCCAGCGTCTTCAATTTGTATCTGAGCACTGCGGCCTGAATCTCGTCGAGGCGTGAATTACAGCCCAACATTTCGTGGTGGCTGGTGCGATCCTGTCCGCCGTGCCGGAGCTTTTTCACACGCCGGCAGATCTCTTCCTCATGAGTGACCACCATGCCGCCGTCACCGAGCGCTCCAAGGTTTTTGGTCGGATAGAAACTGAATCCGGCGGCACGGCCCCAGGTCCCGAGCGCCGCGCCGTTCAGCCGTGAGCCGTGCGCCTGACAGGTGTCTTCAATCACGAGCAGTCCGTGTCGCTTTGCCAGATCATCGATCTGTTGCAGATCGCAGGCATTTCCATACAGATGGACAGGGAGAAGCGCGCGTGTCTGTTCTCCGATGGACGCCTCTATCTGTGCCGGATCGATTTGCAGGTTGCCGGAATCCACGTCCACAAATCGAGGGATGGCGCCGGCCCGCCAAATAGCCAGTGCGCTGAAGGCGGCTGAGAGCGCACTTGTTATGATCTCATGGCTCTTGCCGCGTTCAATGACCCCTGAAGCCTCGAAGGCGAGGGTCAGCGCATCCGTGCCCGAACCAACTCCCACTGCAAAGGGAACCTTCAGGTAGGCAGCGAATTCCGACTCCAGCGCTTCGAACTCCGGGCCCAGAACATACCACCCGTTCTTTATGACTCTGGAAATTGCGCACTCCAACTCGGGACCACAGGCGGCAGACTCGCGTTTGAGCTGAAGAAAGGGGACGTTCATGTCTTCACTTATTTGGAATGATCCGTCAGAAGCGAGCCGGGTGCATTTGGTTTTCTGAACCAGCCTAGAGAGGATTCCCTACGTTTTGCATCTCGACTCCCAAGTCGGCCGGCACCGAGGGCTGCGGCCGCCTGCCGCGGATCACGAGTTTCCACCAGGCAACACACAGCTGGACAAAAACCCGGCGCAGGTGCCTGAACCGGAAGAACTGGCTGCTTCCGTGATAACGGCGGTAGTGATGCACGGGGATCTCTACCATGCGGCAGCCCAGGTCCTGGAATCGCTTCATCATCTCCACGCAAATCACGCCGCTGTTGCACGTAAGCCGGGTGCGATCTAAAAGCGTGCGCCGGAAAAGCCGGAAATCGCAGTCGACGTCGCGCACGTGCAGCCGGAAAAGAAGCCGCATGAGATGCTGATAGATGCTGCCCGCAATGATCCGATGCCTGGGATCGGACCGGCTGATCTTATACCCATTGACCAGGTCGACGTTTTCGCCAAAAGCACTCAGCAGCAGCGGCAACTCCTCGACATCGTATTGGCCGTCCCCATCGGTGTAAAAAACCAGGTCCTTTGAGCAATTGGCGAAGCCGGTGATCAGGGCGGCGCCATAACCGCGATTCACTCCATGATGAATGACCTTGAGAAACGGGTACTCACGGGCAAGAACCTGCAACAAATCGCCTGTTCCATCCACCGACCCGTCATTTACGACGACGACCTCGTAACTCTCGGTCAGCTTCGGCAGCAGCCAGGCCATGGTGTGGATGATCTTCCCGATGGAGCCGACATCATTGTAGGCAGGGAAAAAGGCTGAAATGGAATGCGGGCGCCTATTCATGGGTCAAACCCAGATTCTGAATATTTGTTGCGATTTTTCCCTATTTTTTTAACATAATACGCTGCTTGAAGTAACTGAATTAGCTAATTCTAATATGATTCCTGCACGTTGACAACGGGCAGAGAACTGGTGTCGCATCGCGTGAGAGATCGTTTTCAATTTCAACCAGCACAGCCGGCCGCGGGCGCCCGAGCCTCATCCTGGGTCCTTGCTACTCCTGAAAACGCACTGCTGGCGCTCCTTTTGGTGGTTGAGTTTTGGGTTTTTTCGGGCGCTTTTCACAAGTTTTTCACGCATGACAGCTTGTTTTACATGACCCACGTGCCGCGCACCTGGGCACAATTCAAGGTCTATCTCCTGGCGCCTTCCGATGAGAAATCGTATCGCCCGCTGAACTTGGGCTTCATCGCGCTTGTGCGGCCTTTCTTCGGCGTGGATCCGTACCCGTATCACTGGATCCCGATCGCATTTCACGTGGTGAACACTCTGCTATTCTTCCTCCTGGCGCGCCGCATCCTGACGAGCTCGACGGCCGTCCTGGCGGCAACTGCATTCTGGGGTCTCCACTCGGTCGCCGGCTGGATCACCTACGACATCACCTACCTCTCGGACTTCCTGCTGGCGTTTCTCTTTCTGCTTACCTTGCTCCTGGCGGTCGAGGGGCACAGGCGAAAAAAGTGGCCATGGACGGCCGCGTCGATATGCGTTTACCTGCTTTCGTTGCTGACCAAGGAAGCCGCCACTACCTTTCCCCTGGCTGTCTGGATTGCCTTGGCGCTGGCTGATCTGCGCGCCCTCGAAGCACCGGTTAGCAGGGCGCGGGCCTGGACCGCATTTAAGAAGACTCTGCCGTTGACGTGTGTCTATCTCGCCATGGCAATCGCGTTCGCTGCTCTTTTCGTACACTGGCTGCGTGCCGGGCTCATCTACACACAAGGCACAAACGCTGCGTACAACATCAATCTCTCGTCGAATCTGCTCGCCAAATCCAGGTACATCTACTGGGCTTTCAATCTCCCGGATGCGCTTGTCATTCACTATGGCGAGGAGATTCGCGCCTTGGTTTTCGTCCTGATGGGAGGCATTCTCCTGGCGTGGCTCTTTGACCTGCTGAGGCGCGAAGGAGGACTGTCGGCGGTGGAATGGTCAGGCCTGATTTGGTTTGTGGGACTGAACGTGCCGGCGCTGCTGTTGTCCAGCCGCTTGGCAAAGTGGTACCTCTATCTCCCCCTGATGGGTCTGGCGCTCGCCTTCGGAGTCGTGGTGGAAAATCTGCGCGCATCGATGCCGGCGAAAATTCGCTCATATGCAGGTCCGATCATCACGGGGTTGCTCATTGGCATACTCGGTTTCGCTGCTTCCGTGCAGACGCGCAGTTACGTGGCGGCGTCGGATTCCGAGTACCAGTCCGATTTGCTGCAATCCTGCCTGACCGATTTCCGGCAGGCACACCCCGCGCTCCCACCGCGGGTCACACTGTATTTCCTTCCCGCATTTGAGGAAGGGGTCTCAGACCTTCTTTCGGCGCCTCCGATCGATGGCGGACAGCTTTTTGAGTTGTACTATCCTGCATCGCGTGTCCAGGCGAGGTTCGTACACAAGGGAGCCCGGATTCCCGCGGATATCGGCAGCAGGTCCGACACATACATCCTCCAATATCTGGATCATCACCTTTACGATGTGACTGATCATTTCAAAAACAGCGGCCTGATGACACTCTACGTCCTTCCCACTCCCGAGGGGAAGGCGCCGCCGCTGCTGAAGAAGGAACCTGCAGGCGGCATTAAGATTTTCCGGGGAAACGTGAAGTTGTCGTTTGCAGACGAGGGAGCCCAGCTGCCGGAGGATTACCTCACGCGGCCAGACATCTGGATCCTGCAGTACCTGGAAGGTCACTTCAACGATGTCACTCGACTTTACATAAACGGGGGGAGCCAGACGATGGTGCTGCTGCCGACTATCGACGGCAAGATTCCGCCTCTGCATCTGCTGGAGGAGAATCCGGCCATCGCTCCCAGACTTTCTCAAAGCCACATGCTCTTTTTGTCGTACGATGAACTGGTCCGCCTCCCGGGCGACTACTTCGCGCGGCAGGACCTGTGGGTTGTGCAGTACATGTGCGGGCGCTACACTGATGTGACCGATTATTACAAAGGCAGGCGCAGGCAGGATTCACAGCGTGTCGTTCACGGGCTCGAGGGCATCCAGAGCAGCGTCAACCGTGCGGAGTTTTATCCGGATTACAGCCACTTTGCCACACCGAGCGGTACCCCGGTGTTCTTTCCAACCCCTGAAAAAGAAATATTGACCCAAATCGGAGGTTCCACGCTTGTCATCCCGCTGCACAAGATACCGGACGGGTCGCGCCTTCGTTTCGATATCTCATGGATGTTCGATCAAGGAGACGGCGGCTGGGCCGAGGCGGCGATGCGTACACAGGGGAAAGAATCCGTTATTTTCCGCGAGTACATGCGCCTTAATCCGAAAGAAAAGAGTCATCCATGGAAGGAGGTCGCCGTCGACTTGCAAGCATACTGGAATGAAGAGGCGGATCTCATCCTGAAGTGTTATAACGATCCGGGCAAAAACACGGTCGCCGACTGGTTGAACTGGCGGGACATCGTAATCGAGCCCAATCCTCAGACACAGAGATAAACACTGAGTCAGGGCGCGGAAGTTTCAGGCTCGGGGCCAGGTCCTCTCCCGCGGTATGTTCCTGGATGGCGAGTTGCAGCCTTCTCAGCTTCCGATTGGGACGGCGCGGGTTTCGATCTGGGAGAAGGTTCAGCCGCCTGAGGCTGCGCCTGTCCATGAGGTTGTTCGGCCTGGGATTGGGCAACAGGTTGCCGTGTGGCCGCAGGCTGGTTTTGATTCTGAGTCTGGTTCTGATTTGACCCGCTGCATGAAATAATAGTTACAAGCAACAGTCCTGCGATCACGACTAAGGTTCTCCTGAGCATGCACACGCTCCTTATAACCTGGCCAATAATTGTTGCCGCACCTTCGTTAAACCGGGTTTCTGCGCAAACCCCATTATCCTCTCTCCTTATCGGCAGACAGTGCCGGAATTCACAAAATATGCCGGAGATTCGTGGGTGGCGGCGTCACGCGAAATAGATTGCAACTGCCGGGAGAAACACCTATCTTGTGCCCAGATCAGCAGCACGAATGGCGGAAAAATCCGAACTTGGTAAGAGCACACACCACCCGCGGATTTTGAGACGCGGCGCGTACGCGGATGCAAACGCAGGCAACGAGCTTGCCGCAAACAAAGGATGGTCTGAAATGAGATTCGCACTCCCGCTTATCTGCGGTTTACTTTTTGGGGCAGCGTTGTGCGCAGCCCAAGAGAAACCGGTTGTCATTCACGCCGGCGTCCTGCTGGACGGCAAGGGCGGCACGATGCGCAATGCGTTCATCGAGATTCAGGGCTCGAAGATCACAAAAGTCGGAACCGCCGCGCCTGCAGGAACAGCGGTCACCTACGATTTGAGAAATCTGACCGTGACACCGGGATGGATTGACACCCACGTCCACCTGGACTGGCACTTTGGCCTTGACGGGCGCTATGCACCCAGAGATTCGCAAACGCTGACCATGGCTGCCGAAGCGGAAAACGCCTACGCAGATCTGATGGCGGGCTTCACAACCGTCCAATGCGTGGGCGCCAATATGGACAAAGACCTGCGCGACATCATCGCGCGCGGAGTCCTGCCCGGCCCGCGAGTGCTGACCTCTCTGGCGGCATTGTCGAATGCAGGTATGACCCCGGAACAGATCCGGCAGTACGTCGACCAGACGGCGAAGAACGGCGCTGATCTTATCAAGATCTTCGCTTCCCGTAGCATTCGTGATGGCGGCGGCCAGACTCTGAGCGACGAGCAAATTCAGGCGGCGTGCGGAGAGGCCAAAAAGGTGGGCTTGAGGACGTTGGTCCACGCCTACGGCGACGATGCCGTGCGTGCTTGCGTTTTGGCCGGCTGCACGAGCATCGAACATGGGACGCTCCTAAGCCCGGAGGTTCTCCAGTTCATCGCAGATCATGGCACCTACTTCGATCCGAACATTGGTCTCGTCAAACAAAACTATCTGCAGAATCGAGACCGATATCAGGGAATCAGCAACTTCAATGACGAAGGGTTCGCTGCCATGGAGAAGGCGATTCAGACGGATCTGGCCATGTTCAAACACGCGCTGGCCGTCAAAAACCTCAAGATTGTCTTCGGCACGGACGCCGTGGCCGGCGCCCACGGCCACAATGCCGAGGAAGCGATCTACCGCGTTCAGACAGGAGGCATGGATCCGATGGCCTCGATCGTTTCCTTGACATCCGTTTCGGCGCAATCCTTGAACATGGGAGACAAGATCGGATCGATCGCGCCCGGCCTGGAAGCGGACATCGTCGCGATCGAAGGAAACCCCATCCATGACATGACCGCGCTGCGCCATGTAGTCTTCGTCATGAAAGGCGGCAAGGTCTATAAAAACACACGCGCCAATTGAAGGGCAGTTTTCGATCTCAGTGAACGATCAGTGGCGCATCTGTTTCCGTTTCGAGGACGGCGATGCTTTTGATGTCGAACTCACGGATTATCATTAGGGCAGATTTATGACGATTGAAAACACGCGAGAAAGAAAGATCAGTCCAACCCATCCCGGTGAAATGCTTCGGGAGGATTTCTTGCCGGACTACAGCTTGATCGTATCGAGCCTCGCGAGGGCGCTAGGGGTTTCACGCCAGACTATTAATGAATTGCTTCGGGAGCGTCGCGCCGTAAGCCCGGAGATGGCACTTCGGCTCTCGCGCCTGTTTGGCAACACGCCGGAAAAGATTTGGACAACCACAAAGGATGCGAAGTGAATAGTGGGTGTCCAGGTTCTTCAGGGCTTCCTGCTTGTTTCTTTTCTCCGCCGTTGCGGCCGTCCCTCCATGCGCCTGCGCGGCCAAGGCCGCTTTGAGCTCGTCGACGGCCCCTTGCACCGTCTTGAGCTCGACCGGCGGAGATGGGAAAGCAGGGTTGCCGGTCAGGCCGGTGATAATGCCCCCGGCAGTAGGTGCCAGTTGTTCCGCAGACTGGCTTCTGAAACCATCCGCAATTCGAACGTGCTGCTGCATAGTCGTATCTCCTTTCAGTGTTTGATTGAGTGGCTAAAACACCGCCGGCGCCTCACCGACGGTTTTCTGCGAGACAGAAAAGATCTTGTCCGTCGCGAAGAAAGTGGTGCCCGGCACAAAGAAGATGCTCTCCGTGTCGGAGAAGATGGTCCCCATCGCGAAAAACATGGTCTCCACGACGGAGAAGATGGTCTTCGTCGTGAAAATCATGGTCTCCACGACGGAAAAGATTGCCTCGATAACGGAGACCACGGTCTAAGCCGCTGAAAAGATTGTCAACGGAACGGAGACCATGGTCTCCGGCGTTGAAAAGATCTTTTCCGTCGTTGAAATGATCATTTCCGTGACAAAGACCATGGTAAAAATCGACCGTCGCGCTAACCGCAATAAAGGCAACGGGTTGACTGGGCTCTGAAAAGATCTTTTCCGTCACGGAAATTATCATTTCAGTCACGAACACCATGGTCTCCGCCTTGCAAATCATCTTGTCGAAGGCTGAGATCATCTTTTCCGTCACGAACACCATGGTGTCGGACAATAAAAAAATCTTCTCGTTGGCAAAGACCGTGGTGTCGTTGACGAAGACCATGGTGTCGCTGACGCCGACCATGGTCAACGAGGCGAAGACCATGGTCACAGTCACGCAGAAGATGCTCTCCGTCGCATTCACCATGTTCTTCGCGACGGAACAAATTGCCTCGGCTCAGACTCAATCGAGTATTCAGCATGAGAATTTGTGGACACTCACTTTTCCCGACGCCTCCAGGTCGCGGTAGGAATGCGGGTCGCCCCGCACCCCCCCGCACAGATCCGTACCGGCGCTGCTGGCGCATCTTATGTGCCGCGCCACATAATATGCGGGAACTTTGCGAGTGCGGTACTCAACCGTCCAGGCGATCACAGTTGAGGGTCGCCCACTTTCACAGGGAGAATCGGAGGAAGGTTCGAAGCGTTATTGCAGCCGTTGGGGCGACCGGACATGATGCCGGCAATTGCAGCTGAGTTGATCTAATCCAATCTCGACCGTTTCGCGGCTGCAAAATTGTGGGCGCAGACAGAAAACAGACAGCGCGCACAATGGCCTTGGAGCCTTCCATGCCAGTCGGTTATGTACGATATTCCCACTATACAATATCCAAGCTGAATGTTCAGCCGTAAGTGACACATCTGCGCGAGATGCAGGGATTTTGCGATGCTACATGTAATGGGTTTCTAAAGTGCGACTTCGAGCTAGAACTTTGCCCGATATCCAACGGGTGCGCGGACTTTGACTCCGGGTTGATCAACAAATACGGATAGGTGGCGAAACTCTCCCTTCCCTGCTCGGTCAGAGGGGTAGTAGCAAAGGGTGTACTGGTTGTGAAGCTCGTCTTCGATTTGCGAGATTGACTTGGGAAGGTCCACGGCACTCTTGGCGAGGAAGTACCTTCCTCCGCTCCCCTCGGTGAGCTTAACCAGGTATTCAGCGGCATTCTTGAGAGAAGGATAGTATGAGAGCTTGGTCTCAAACTGCACTGCATAAACCGGCACACCGGCTTCTTCTATTTTTGCTAGAGTTTTGTCTGCGGTGACCAGTCGACTACACGTATCTTGACTTGCAACGAAAAGCACAATCGCTTTGGGTCCTTGCACCGAGCGCAGGCGCTCCGTCAAGACCATATCCACGGCATCATAGAGGCGTGAACAGCAGAACACTTGTGTCTGGAGTATGGCACGCCGCAGCTGGTCGCGGTCGTTGGTGAATTCGCTCTCGACACGGACCTCGTCATTAAAAGACACGACCATAAAGCGATCCTCCGGGCGCATCTTATCCACGAACGCAAGGGCGGAGCGTTGAATATCCTCTAAGGAGCGCTTCAGGTCCTCGGGTGTGCGGTACACGATGCCGCTAGGGGATGCATCGATCAGGAGAGCTACGTTGACAGGCTCTGCCGCGGGTATGAACCTCTCTATCTTTTGCCCCACACCATTTTCATAAAGTCGAAAATCTGACTCCTTAAGATCATGAACGTACTGGCCATTGCTACCGATGACCATGACCGGCACCGTGACGAAGGTTACATCCAACTTGATCGTATTCACTTCGCCGGGAGTCTGTACCTGATTCTGGCCCGAGATCGGCACGACCGTCTCGACCTTGTCCAGAGAGGCTTTCGACTCATCGGACACTGTCCCCTTAATTCCGGAGAACGGTGGTTTTGCGGCCAGACAAAGCGGAGCATGCAATCTCGGCTCCCTGGACTTATTGTGGAACTGCTTCACGAGATCTTCCGGCGAAGGACCAATTACCATTCCGAAGCCAAATTCCAGGTCGGTCTGTGTGCTCTGATGCCCACGCGGGTTCAGTCCGTAATATCCTACCGATTCGCCATCCCAGAGGCGCGCGGCCAGAAGCGCAGCACCGTCTGACGGAGAATTACGATAGACAGCCGACGGTACGACGAGGGCAAATACTGACTCCAAATGTGTGGTTTTATAATAACCTGAGAGCCTCGAATACCATGGCGTAGCCTGTTTCTGACTTTGCTCGTTCGGATTCGGAGGCCCGTCGTCCAAATTCGGATTGTACCTTGCTTCAACAAAAAAGACGTAATCCGCTTGATCCAATGAGTCCGCGAGCAGGTATCGTTTCTGTTTCAGAAATTCCTTCTCGACCCTGTACTTGATATCGCCGTCCGGTTGTGTGCCGTCCCATATGGGCTGGACACCATCAGGCCCGGATGGTTGCAGAATTGGACGAAGTGGATATTTATCCTCGCACTCTTGTGAGCTGCTCATGGGAACGGGCACGGATATAGGCGGTCTTCCAGGAAAACGCACTGACCAATGACAGTTGTGGCTCGGATAAATCAATAGCTGGTTGTTGCCCGGCCGCTGGGCGTCATAAGGGTCGGTGGATCTTGTTTTTGCTTTAATTTGATCGCTGTTGGGGATGCACATGGTGAAGAGACGTGCGTCCCGTACGGCGACAACATAGATCCGTTTGCCAGGCTGTATGGTTGTAGATTGGTGAGCGGCGAGAAGAACTGCCTGCAAGGCCATCGGACAAAGCACAGCAAACCAAGTTGCTGTCCTTTTCCACTGCATTTTCGCCTCCGCAAAAGCAGATCATCGATCAGCATTCGGGGCCAATGACCTAACCCAAATCATACGATCCCTACAAATCAATCACAAGATCGAAATCGACTAAGTCATCCAATAATTTAGATGTTGTGAATCACTGGCGGGGTTCACAAAAGGTGGATTATAGACGAATTACAGATTACCCGGAGATTGACTTTGTGTTGTCGCGGAAGTGTACTAGCGGCGTTAGAGAGAGTAAAATCGAGCGGCAGCCTGCGCTGTAATTCCGCACCCATATTTTGTCGGCTGCCGACACGCCATGCATCCAGATGCATGAATCGCACATTCAGATTTAATGCTAATAGGTAATGAGGCGGGGTAAGCGAAGCATTGAGAGGGAGTCGAGCGGGAGGAACGCGATGAGTAATCTCCGGATGTTCATATGCTGTACCTTAATGCTCTGTTCGATTGGAGGTTGTGCGACAAAGACTATCCCGGTCGACCGTTCCGAAGACGAACGTGCAATACGTGAGATGGAAACAGAGGCTTCTAAGGCGCTTGCCGCTAAAGACGTTCGCCGCATGGCCTCCCTTTACGCCGAAAATGCGGCTCTATTTTATGCGGATAGCCCGATGGTAGCCGGAAGGGATGCGATCAGGGAGACATGGAAATCTATCCTTGCACGGCCGAACTTCACGATGAGCACGGTACTGCTGAGAGTGGAAGTCTCCGACAGCGGTGACCTGGGCTTCACGCGCGGCTCTTATTCAACGACAATGAACGATGCTAACGGGACGCCGGTGACCGACATGGGCGAATATGGCGTTGTTTACCGGAAACAGCCGGACGGCAGCTGGAAAATCATCGCCGACAGCGGCAACGCCGCTCTGCGCGTCCATTCGTTCCCCAAATCCCCGGACAGGAGGCAACAGCCCGCTTCGCAAATTGCGCCGCTGATGGGATTGGCAAGCCTGTTCAGCGGCCTTGGATTCCTGTTCGGCGTGCCGATTGTCGCGGCGGCTTTTGCCTGGAAATACTATCGAAGTCGCCAAGTGCCGACGGGCTTG
>Ga0187870_1001686_pt1 | contig 19500 bp, 22 predicted proteins | sample June2016WEW_13_1_3_FD_132974 | JGI IMG/M metagenome (GOLD analysis project Ga0187870, IMG submission 132974) | Peatland microbial communities from SPRUCE experiment site at the Marcell Experimental Forest, Minnesota, USA - June2016WEW_13_150 | ecosystem: Environmental > Terrestrial > Soil >... | reverse complement strand
CGACGCATCTGGCAATACCCCCAGACGTACCACGCCCGGCTCTTAAAAAGCAGCAGCCTGGGCTCTACCCGGCGGTGGCTCAAAACGCCGTCCGCGTTGATATAATCGCAGGTGACCACCCGGCATTCGAGGATAGCGCGCTTGATATCGAGGAACTTGTTTTCCTCGTTGGGGCCGCTGCCCCAGGGCGAGAACTCGATCTGGACCCAGTCCGCGGCCGTGGTTTTCTTGAACACCGCCCCGATTTTCTCCAGAATCGCATCGATTTCCGGGTATTTGGTAGCCTGTAGCGTCTTCAGAGCAAGGAGGAGGCTATCACGCTCGTGTTCGGTCAGGAGCGCCTTGTTGATAGCATAATCATCCAGCAGGGAAATGCCGCCGCCGCTCCCTTTGCTGGAAAAAACCGGGACGCCCGCGGCAGAAAGCTCATCGATATCCCGGTAGATGGTCCGGCTGGAAACTCGGAACCTCTCCGCCAGTTCCCCGGCGGTGACGCTCTTTTTGTTCAGGAGGATCAGTGTTATTTCCAGAAGCCGGTTGATTTTCATCTGCTTTGCAGGCGCTAAATCCGCCCCAATTCCCGGAGCTTTAACGCCAGGTTGGCCCCCGCCTCTTCCGGCGTTTCGCCGGAGATTATCTCACAGTTGACTTTCTTTTCCGGGATAAAAAGCTTTTGCGCTTTACTCCGCCCCGGCGGCAGACTGATGCCGAGTTCAGCCACCTTCCAGACGGTAAATGGCTGTTTCTGCGCGGCCATCAAGCTTTTGACGTTGGCCTGGCGCAGCTCGCCGAGCTCGTGGCTGACACTGATAAAGCAGGGGAGGGGGGCTTCGATAACGTCATAACCATCTGCCTTGACGCGCTGCATGGTAACTTTACCGTCTTTGACCTCGATTTTCCTGGCATCGGTCAGGCAGGGGATGCCGAGCAGCTCCGCCATGCCCTGGCCCACCTGCCCGGCGTTGGTATCCGCCGCCATCCTGCCGGCGAGGACGATATCATAAGGCCCCGCCTTTTTCACCGCCGCCGCCAGAATAAAAGCCGCGGTATGACTATCCATTTCCTCGAGGGCCTCGTCCTCGATAAGTATCAAATTATCCGCGCCCACCGCTAGGCTCTTCTTAATAACGGCCATGGGGATGGACTTACCGGCGCTGATGACGGTGATTTTCGCCGCCTGTGATTCCTTGATTTTCAGGGCGGCCTCCAGAGCGTTTTCGTCATAAGGATTAAGCACCGGCGGCACGCCCTGGCCGGGGAGGACGCGCTTTCCGGCGGGGTCGATTTTAAAGGTAGAGGCGGGCGCTTCGGGGTCGGTGACTACTTTAACGCAGACGAAGATATTGAGCATGGGATTTCTTTCAGAGACGCTGATAGATGATATCTTGTTTAAGGCGAAAACGTCAATCTCAAAAGTTGAGAAGATGAAAAAGTGGCGAAGGCTTGATTTTAAACGGATTATTCCTTAGAATTTAGAGGCAATCTTCAAGCGGGCGGTTAGCTCAGCTGGTTAGAGCGTCAGTATCACACACTGGAGGTCACAGGTTCGAATCCTGTACCGCCCACCATCGAGGCTGGGAGATATTTCCAGACCCGATGTATGTTGTGAAAAGCACATAGGTGGTTGAATCTGAATAGACCACCTGATTGTATAAAACGGGGCGGGCTGCGCAATGAAAAATGGTTGTGTCTATAAGGTCACAAGCGCCTGCCAGCATGTCAGTTAATTCACTCGTCAAAGGTTTCATCCTCACACAACGAACAGACTATAAAAGCCCTCGTACAGTCGATTATTACGGTAGCAATCTCCGGCGCTTTCTGTGGTATGTGGCTTTGCAAAAATGGACTGATGATGTCCGTATGATTAGTGAGTGGAATATCAGGGAATTTTTAGAATATGTGGGCGGAGAAGGCCATAGGTGGGGACTAACAGGGAACGGATCGGAAACAAGTAGGAAAAAAGCTTCATATTGTACTGTCCATCACTATTACTGCGTTTTAAAATCGTTCTTCAATTGGTGCGTTAGAGAAGGCTTTATACATGAAAGTCCTCTTGTAAAAATCAAAATGAAAAATCCTAGGCTTAACGTAGTCCAACCATATTCCAGTCAAGATATTCTGAAGCTTATTGAAGTTTGTGATAACGACCGTAAAAATAACGCCCAGTTGACTGGAAGTCGTAATAAGGCGATCGTATTGATGCTTTTAGATACAGGGCTAAGGGTTAGTGAATTGGTAGGTATTAAGCTTGGTGAAATAGATTCAGAGCGAGGTTGGCTTAAGGTAAAGGGTAAAGGTGCGAAAGAAAGAGTGGTCAGGATAGGTACAACAACACAAAAAGCGTTATGGCGTTACCTTGTATTTCGAGAAAAGAATAAGTGCCAGGAACTATGGATAACAGAGGAAGGGAATCCGATGAAGGTAGGCGGCATTCAGATAATGATAAAAAGACTTAAGGAGCGTGCTGGAGTAACCAGCCAGGGAAATTGCCATAAATTCCGGCACACGTTTGCGCTGAATTTTCTAAGAAAGGATAGAAACCCTTTTAACCTGCAATATTTGTTGGGACACTCAGACTTGAGAATGGTTAAGCATTATGTATCCACGTTGGGCATGGAAGATGCCTTGAAAGCACATGAAAGTGCCAGTCCAGCGGACATGTTGGGGTTAAGGTAAATTTGATTATATTGCTAAGGTTTCCCCCTAGCCCCTTCCATTCGAGCCTTTGAACGATAAAAGTCGCTTAGCGAATGTTAATGAACATGCGATTTTTGAATTGTTAGGCGATGGTGGTTGGCGGTAGCCAGCCATTCATTTTCGTTTTCATTTTGATTTGCAAATTAAATTCGTTTCTTTTCGTTGGTGATGAACGAAATTCGCAAATTTTGAAATTAAAAAGGAGGATTGCATAATGGCTGGTCGTCGATACGAGCGGCTTGGCTACGCGCCAGAATGTCATAGCCTGATATAATATTATTAGTTAACTCTGAATGGGGGAGGTGAATTTTGGAAAAGAAAAGGAAATCAGATTCTACACATTTCGGAAGATTGAGAAAAATACCTGGAATGCCTCAAGCTTTTCTCCGAGTTTTCGAATATTCCGAATGGTATCATGCTGAACATAATAGAGAAAGTGGCATTGAAGAGAAGACAAGAGAAATAGCAACAAAGGGTGTAAGAAAAATCGCAGAATTATGGGAATTATCAGAAGCAGCGGAGGAATTACTACTAAAAAAATGGGTGGAAAGAAAACCTAGAAAAATGAAATCATTAAAACCTAAAATAGGTGAGGCATGGATGGAGAGTAAACCTAAAAAGCCAATGGTTACAGATACTACAAAGAGCCCACGGAAATCGCCGATGGAATTATTTAGTCCGGTTGAAAGAATAGATAAATCCAATGAATTAGGAGTAAATATTGTTATAGGTGAAGAAAGGAAATTGAAAGAACTTCAAAAAGTCTGTAACAGATTGAAGGAAATTAATGTAAATATACTTTCTAGTAAGGGAATAAGAAGAAATCATGTATATTTGGATGTTACTGAAATAGATTATAAAACGTTCACCAAGGCATACAAAACTATTATGCTGTGTCGTGAAAAATTAGGAGTTAATAATAAACGCGATCTTGGAAGAGGAGCGCCGGAGTCAATAGATGGAACTAAGGCGATAGTGCTTGCTATTGGAGAAGAACGTGGTGTTAGTCGAAAAAAATTAGCAGAGATTAAGGGCTTTAAAATATATCGAGAAGATAATCCTAGCGGTTCCTATCCTTTGGTACATAAATACCTAAAAATAGGAAGAGAGACTAATATTAAATTAGATATACTTGAAAAATATATGCAGTCAGTAACAGGATTGATTCTTAAAGAAAATTAGTTGAACAGCAAAATAGTCACGTAATTTATTCATAATTATGTGACTTAGACGAAATTTAAAAACTGTCTAATAATAATCCCTAGACGACAAAGTCTAGGGATTTTCTTTTATGGCGATAGCAACTTCAAGAGCAATAACCGTTATGGAAGCAGGGCGAAAGGGAGGACTATCTCTCCTTAATAAGCAGGGTCGAAGGCATTTTGTAGAAATAGGCAGAAAAGGTCAGGAATCTTTAAGAAAGAATTACCCCAATATGGCTTCTGTTTGGGGAAAGAAAGGGGGTCGACCAAGAAAAAATAATATTTAAAAAGCAGTGGGGGAAGTGAGGCAAATAATTAGAGAGAGGATTGCAGACCCGCCCTAATACTGTCTCATTTCCCCCGTGCATATTCTACACCTGTCTTTTAGGCGGGTAAATGTGCATAGTGGAAAATAAGAAATTATTTCCCTGTCCCCCTATACTTGATTCTAATACTGTAACTGGCCGGAAGCTAAATAGCAATTATAAACCCTGGTGGCTACTAACAGACGAAGATAAACGAGAAAGAAAATTTAAGCGAGCGTATCAGCGTTTTATGCTGGGGGTTGGTATGCCTGGGGAATATCGTCTGTTAACACTAACAACTCCTCTCGAATTTGATGGCAATTTGAATTCTGCTTGGCGGAAGTTTGTAAAACGCATGAGGAGGCGTGGGTTGATTCGTGAATACTACGCTGTCAAGGAGTGGAACAAAGCTCATACGTGTCAACACCTGCACGTAGTCTTGCGCCTTGATTACATCGGTTATCAAGTAGCCCGCCAGCAATGGGAGGAGGTAACGGGGGCGCTCTGGATTCACGTTGATAAGGTTCATTCGGTGAAAGGAATGGCTAGTTATCTTGGTAAATATCTTAACAAAGCTTATGATGATGAACCTGGCAAGCGGTCTTACTGGTACGCCTATGAATGGATATATCCAAAATGGGGCGGTTTCAGTAAGACGATGTTTAAACTCGGTGAATCAGTAACAGCAATGGAACACGAACTAATTCATGGGCTTAATGATCAAAAACAAAGGGTTGATTATATGAATTGGCGACTTATTGGGGCAACGTTGAAAGCGGTGAGGGAGGGATTGCCTGTAAAAGAACTAGTACAGTTTTAGGAGTAGGGAATTATTATTCAACATTAAGTTGGATAGAGTAAAGTCCTCTTTCAATTCTTTTGAAAATACTGGGATTATTAGCAAATATCCTGACAATTTGATTTCGTGAAGTGGTCAACTCTGGAAAATCACGTAATAGAATTTTTTCGACAACATCAATATGAAGCTTATTATTATTTTCTTTAAGAATAGATATCAAAATATTTACAATCTTACCTTCTAATTCTATATTTATTGTGCCATAAATACGATGGATTTTTTCGACTTCATCAATAAGCAGGCTTTTTGCTTCATTATCTAAACAAATAATACAACCAGGGTCGAAAATTTCACATGTATGATCGCAAATAGTGAAATCATTAGTCAAACAAGGAGGTAAAAGTTCAGGAGAATGGATGGCGAGATCCAGTATTTTCATTTCCAAAGCTCTGAAAGACATTTTTTCGGCTATTGATATAATTTCAGAATTTATATTCGACTAAACGTTTATACTCGAGAGAATTTGCAAAACTTCTTCTTCGGAAACCTCTGGTTCAACTCCTAATTCAGCTTTTTTCCTACAAGATTCTAAAACTAAACCCAAGCGGTTTATTATTTCGCGCGGATTTATTTTTTTTTGTTTCTTCTTGATATCTGAAACAATTACATCAATGCAATTAGGTTTTAGTGGGTATAACAATGATGGAGGTTTATTGTCTGTTCGATAAATTTGGAAAAGAGACATAACAAAAAATGTTACTTCAAGAGGACTCATTTCAGGAATAGATATTGATATAGGATCTTCTCTTGATTGCAACTCTCCTGATAATCTCAAATAGACATCTTTCTTTTTTGAAAATGAAAAAGATAGAATAATACTGAAATTATTCGACACAGAATCATATAACTTATGGAGACCACTGTTTATTTTGCTTTCGATAGAATCTGATTTTTGATGCAATAGTTGATATTCATCGAGCATGATTAACAACCTTGCATATTTCCCACATTTTATTATTAGTTTTGAAATATATTCTAGTACCTGGATTCCATCTTCATTTGTTTTTAAATTATCAAATGCACCTATTGTTCTTAACTCAGCAGTGCTTATTCTTTCGCCACATAACCAACGCTTGGAAATTGACTTATTTTCGGCAGTACCAAGCGTAGATTGAAAAACATTGAAAAATTTATCATTACCAGAAAATATTTTATCTAGTAAATATTCTTCTCCTTTAGTGCCAATCAAATTACGATACATTTCGAATAATTGAGGGAAATTGATCGATTTTACTATAGTCTTATATACTTCTGTAAAACCTTTCGCATTATCTGGCATTCTAGCATAAAGTGGGAAAATCGTTTGGTATTTAGTTAAACAAAGATGTTCCATATAACGTAGCGTATGGGATTTTCCGCATCCCCAATCAGCCCAAAATAGATGAAGCGTAGTTGAATTGTTATTTGACAAATAATCAAGCAAATTTATTACTTGCTTGTGTAGGGAGTCCCGGTCTGCCCAAAAACTGACTGGTTCATCTAAAGACACTCTTTGACAAGGCCATTCTTTAAAAAATAGTTTTGGGTATTTTTCATTATTTTCCATTTTCCCTCACTATCGTAGTATAGTTTATTAGGCAAATAACTTAATAAACAACATGTTTACAGCCTGCGAAAGCTAATAAACTTAAGATTTCCCCATCTATCAATATTGAAATGTATATCATGTGGGTTTTTCTTTTGAGCATCTTTTAATACTAATATCGAATCACGAATCTCAAGTAACGCATTTGAAGAGTGTAATAGATTCATTGAAGCTAAAAGCGCTGTATCGGTAATATCTGAATAACCGATATTGTTAGCTAGAATTCGGTTAGCTTCCTTAAGTGAGGTTAGAATTTGAACAGGGTCAGTTGCAGGAGAAACCTGTATACCGAATAATTGTGATGAGGCACTAATAAATTTGTCTTTTAAGAAGGTATCTATTGTCTGCCCAGGGGGAAAATACGAGAAAAAGCCTCTTCCATTTTCCGAAAAAGCGTATTTGTAGGCAAACTTGTCAGTTTTTTTGAGTAACCCCATATCAACGAATGGTTCAAGCCTTAAGGTTGCCCATTCATCTCGTATACCCAAGCCTTTATATTTCTTATTATTCCAACTCTTTATTTTCACAGCAGTTTTCTTCAGCTTATAAATTTCATTCTTGTCTTTAATACTTGATACTGATTTTTCAAGCTGTATCAAAAAATCGGCTAACTGTTCCCCTATAATGTCACCTATATCATAATCGGTAAACTCATCACGTTTATTGAGAATAGCAGGGTATAACATGTTAATGAGATCACCATCAGCTTCAAGAAAAGAAAACAAAAGAACCATTGTTTGTCTAGGTGATATTACTAAAGGATTAATATCTGATAAGCGATTGAAAGCTTTTATTTCATTTGGTAAAACTGTATGTGAAAATAATCTACCTCGAGATGTTAAAATGAACGTTTCAGGGGTTAACAAACCTAAACTGACAGCTAGTGTTGGGAATACATATATGTCCTTCTCTTTTTCTGAGATAATCCGGCCTCGGTGAGATGGGAGGATATCTTGAGATAAATAAATATCCTGTAGTTCTAGTTCTATTTGACCTGAAGACTGCTGGAATTCAGCTTTCTGAATTTGAGATCTCAAAGCGCTATAATGCTGTTCAGAAAAAACGAGATCGCAATATTTCTTGATATTAGGGTTCAAGTTCGAGGGGAATTTATGACTTACTGCATTTAATAAAGCTCGACCGATAGTTATTGCAGAACTTGGACGTTGTGAAGATGTGGACGCAACTAGATATTTTAAAAAACCAAAACGTTGCATTCTTCGTGCGGTGCTATTTATTATCCTTAGCATTCAAATGCTAAAACCTCCGTGTACTGAAACTCTCGGTCTAATATCAACTAAATATGCTCGATCAGAATCGACATGCGAAACCAAAGCTTGACCCGTATCAAGCGATCTGATTACTTCGGGAAAAGATAGTATTCGCCCACCAAAACTTACTTCATCAGGTAAGATGGATTTCAAATTTTTTGCGACATATTCTATGTCTGATTGAACTGACAGTTTGTGCACTATTAGTAAATCAACTTGAGCCATGATCCTTTGGTCTATCGAAGAAGGTTGTTGAGTGGTTACTACGAAGGAAATTCCATAGTTCCTTCCTTCACGAACAAGACGAACGAGACTATCAGTAGCGGAAGTTTTCCTTTCTGAAGGAAGTATGTTTTGTGCTTCATCTATTTCAACCCAACATGGAGGGACAATCGGTATTTCGGGGTGGCTTGACTTATTGTTGGTTTCTGCTGATATTAATCGTTGCTTTGTAAATTCAGAAGCTTCAATACGTGATTTCATGATAGCTCGGATTAATGCGGTTAGGATAGCGAGTCTAATTGAGTCAGCTAATTTGTTCATTACCAGGATACTAAGTTGGTTGTTCACAAGAAGTTGTGTTAAGTTTGTTCCTCCTTGGTTAAAAATACCTAACCTTGAAATTGCTAACAGTTGCTGAGATAAAGCTCTCCTGGTTTCAGGAGCATACAGGCTTAATATCTCAGTATCAGAGTTTATACAACTACTGATAATATTTAAAACATTTTCTCCGGTTGGCTTATACGTTTTTGATCCATCATACCAACCATCTTGTGTAACCTTAATGAAAGAATCAGAAAGTAATTGCCCCATTCTTTCACTAGTTATGTCTAAACCAAGCAAATAGCTCCAATCTTCTAGTGACATCAGGCTCTCAGATAAGGCAAAGTCTTTATGAGTAGTTGGAGTCCATTCTGCACGATTACCTTTGGGTACATATACCTCAGTATTCAACTCTTCATTTTTAAGAGCCCAACCTCTATGGGCGAGAGCCTGTAAACGTATGGTTTCAGAAGGACTATTAGAAGTTACTTGAGTACCCATCCATTGAAAAATACCTAGAGTGTCGAATAAGAGTTGTGCTTGTCCTACCTTTCGTTGTCCTAGCGATGAAGTATTGTTTTTTGTGCAAAGTGATTCAACGATAGAACCCAAAGTGTAAGACTTACCGGAGCCTCTTTTGCCAACGATCGCCGCAACCAATGGTTTATCGGTAGATAGATGAACTGGAATAATGGCTCCTGATTCAGCTAATCTTCCTAATTCGATGTAGCCACCATCGTGGTCATTACCTGTATTGCCGAGTGTGATAGCCTTTTCAATCGGTTTTGGTTTACATGAAAACTTTTTCATATAACTTACTCAAATACTAAGGGAGCGATTCCATTAACGATATCACTATTGATGATTCGTTTTTGTTCATCCCAAGCAGTAATAGCACATTCATTTATCGCATTGATAATACTTCGCGGGATGGTTTTATAAGAGTCTTGGGAAGCATACTCGCATAATAAATCAAATGAATCCGTATCGAATGGGTATGTCGCTAAAGGTATTCCTAAACTATTGTCCTTAATATTTTTGTCAGCTTGGCTCTGGTCAATAATTTCAGATAGCATTTGTGTAATGAAAGACTTAACGTCGTCCAACGATGGAATTGGTGGAATAATTACAACATTTTGTTTCCCCATCCTTGTGAGTACTGAATCCGAATGGAGAAAAGGCGCAGTATCTTCGAGATTTGATGCTGTGCCAGCAACAAAGAAGCCGATTGTATCATTCCTGTTTTCAGAGAGTTCTCTGAAGTAATCTTCCAAAGCATTAAGGGCATCGATATTTTGTACACTTAAAAATCGTTCGGCTTCATCAATTAAGAAAATTATCTTTTCACCCAAAAGCTCAGCGAAACGTCCTATACCCACCAATTCGTCAACCATCGCCCCAGATCCAATTTGCCCGAGATTCCGTGTTACGCAAAGTTGTTCAAGTTCCTTGTTGGAGAGATCTTGACCTGTTAGCCATCTCCAGGCAATATAGTCCATTCCACCAACGATTAATTTTATTAATGCTTGGACAATGTTCTCATCGCTAAATATCTTGCGTAGCTCTTCTTCAAGAACTAAACCTTTCTTTGAAATACTTCTTACCCACTCAGTTACTACACCTTTTCCAATTCCCTCCATTAATTGGAGATGCAAATCTTGGTGATTGGATTTGCTTTTCATTTCTATGGCTAACATAACAACCCTTGGTTTCAACTTTAAAGTTGATGGTGGTTGATTTAGAAGAAGATATCGAATATAGAATAACATTTGCGTCTTTCCCGACCCATATTGTCCAATCAATAACATTTTAGGAACATTTCCAACAAACGAATATCTTAGCTGTCGTGTGATCTTTTGTTTAATGTTATCCCTTCCGAAGTAATATTTTGCGTCAGTTTCATTAATTTTGGGATCGATGATAAAGGACTCGCGGTTATTAAGACAAAACCATTCACGGAATTCCATGAATACCTCCTATTTGTGTATATTTACCCATCGGTTTAGCCATTTTTGACCGTACACGTAGATTGTTTTTTATCCAATACCCTAATTCATCAATTAACGATTGCCCTTGAGAAGAATATTTTATCATGACGCCGACCTCGATATTATTGGTAATCGATGTCTGAGTCATATTTCCAGACCCAATTACACCAAAACTGCTTTGCCTATCACTACACATACATAAATAAACTTTAGCATGTAGAAAATCGTTATATCTTATTTCTAGATCGTTAATTTTGCCTAACGTAACTAATGCTGGTATATGCCCGGGCGCTCCTCTTGTTAATTCATCTCCGGGGTGTCTAGTTATTAGATAAGTTCGAATTTTGTGTGAATGTATGACATGACGGAGGCGCTCAACAGTCATCCGAGTACCTTCAAGTGTTCCTAGAACAGGGCTTACAATTAGTAATTCTGCTGCACAATGACTAACAACATCCAGGCGAATAAAGAATTGTTCGACAACTCGCTCTTTAAGAATTATAGCGTAATTTGGATGCTGTGGATGAGTCTCGTTAATTGCCATGAATATCCAACGCTCCAGTTCTTGTGTAAATATACTCCTATATAATTTTTGAGTCAATTACATAATATCGTTGTTTTTTCTATAAGCATGAGATGATTAAATCACTAACTAATATCGATGAGAAAGAGGATTAATTTTTTTATCACCAGAGAACGAAGTTAGGCTGCCTTTTTGAGCTTCAACCTAAGTGAGTGAACTGGGGAACGCCCACTAGGGCGTAAATTGCATACATAGTACGATGAACGCCATTACAGAAAATGACAATTGGATAGTATTAATATTCTTAAGAATTTTGTGTAAAAAAGAGAATCTTGATAATTGAAGCTTTTCGTTTTATACTTAGTTAATTTACAATTTATCTCATATATATGATTAACTAAAATAAGGCATATTATGTTATTAGTTTATAATATACTATTTAGCTCTTGACTATATATAAGAAATAACTTATAATATGGGTATTGAATATACTTTTTACGACTATCTCGATGCTGATAATGGTGGTGTAAATTCCATAAATGATTGGCTTAATGGGGAGGGGAAATCAGCTAAAGCACATTTTAACCAATTAATAATATACCTTGAAGCATCTCCCCCACCTGGTTCAAAGGATTCCGTTTGGCATGATCCGTTTACATGGCCAATGAAAGGGGATTGGAAGGGTTTCATAGAATTACGAAAAAGGGGAAGAATTCAGTATCGTCTAATAGCTAAAATAGAAAATAGAGATGTATTCTTAGTAGCAACGGGGTTCCACAAAGGAAGTTATGAAACAGATATAACACCTGGTGAAGGTAAAGAGAGAGTAGAGCTGATGAAAAAGAACCCTGCAAAATACAGGAGGAAGCATGACTTTAGATAACGAGCGAGAGCAAATGTGGCAGAGTCTAAACGACCCTGAATATAGAGAGCAATTTGTAGAAGAAGGGATAAATGTTGGTATTGCTTTCCAAATACGCTCTTTAAGGAATAGACAAGATTTGACACAAGAAGGTCTTGCTAAAAAAATAAATATTAAACAGCCTCTTGTTTCATCTTGGGAAAATCCAAACTATGGCAAATATAATTTAAAAACACTGAAAGAATTGGCTAAAGCATTTGATGTTGCTTTAATAGTTAAATTCATATCTTTCGGCGAGATGGTTAAGGATGCGGTCAATTTAACGCCTGATCGTCTGTGCCCACCTAGTTTTAACGAAGAAAAAATCGCTGCAATAACAGGAATAAGTGCAATACCTTGGTATCAAGGAGTTCCGCAAAATATAGTAAGTTTTATAAACAGTCTTCCACCTACACCGTCAACTATTAGCAATGCAATCTCTGTTAAGCAAGGAAGAGAAACTGTCACACCTATGAATAAGGAAAAGGAGATGATTTATGCGGCTTCAGGAAATATCTAAAAACCACCTTGCGAAAGAATACCGATTCGCTGTGACAAGAATGCAACAAGAAACACAGCCAACAAGGAAGTTGTACTATTTTAGCGTATTTGCTGGAGAAGCATCGCGCGTGCTTAATTCGGAATGGGATCTTGACCTTGTGCTTCTGTATACAGTTACACAACAAGTATACACTTTCATCAATGCTCAAATTCCTTTACTTGGATCAACTATTCCGATTGATGCGTCAATGATTTATGAACAGCTAACCAAACATTCGGCAGAGCTTGCTAATTATTTTGAGAAAGCATGGGATAAAAATTCAAATAGCGAACTGTATCAAATTTTAGGGCGATTATCAGAAGTCGGTTATCTGTCTGGTGGGAATGGCGCATACCTATTTGAAAAAGGGCTTATCAAGTTTTAGATTACAATATTGGGGTATTAAATTCTTGTTACGCCAATATAACTCCTAAACAAGTATTTGCCACAGGAAAAGGGTATTATTATAATTAGGTAAAAAGGAGGCAAGCGGCCTCCGCCTTTTAACAAGAGTGCATCACACACTGGAGGTCACAGGTTCGAATCCTGTACCGCCCACCATCGGGACTCAATCTTTTTTCCCATCCCAAGTTACATTAAAAAAGGTACAAATCCTTTGACTTTTTTTAAGAGTTGGGACATAATACGGCATAACATACAAATCGTACAGAATGTCGCTAAACATAAAAATCGTTATCGCTAGTAAAAAAGGGCCTTAAACGTGAGCCACATATTCATTGCTCATGTCGAAGAAGACGCCGTAATCGCGCTAAAAATTGCCCTCGCCCTGGAAGAAGCGGCCTATAAGACATGGTGCTATGAAATAGATACGATTCCAGGCCAGTCTTATATCTTGAGGACCGGAGAATCGGTTGCTCAATCGGAGGCGGTGGTGGTTATTATATCACCGCATTCGCTCGGCTCGTCCCAGGTAACCAAGGAAGTTGTGCGTGCCCACGAAAGCTCAAAAAGCTTTATCCCGATTTTAGTGGATATCTCCCATGCCGAATTTCAGCTACGCCAACCGGAATGGCAGGAAGCCATCGGTTCCGCTGCTTCGATACGCATCCCCCAGGAAGGCGTCGAGGCAATAATTCCGCTGATCACTGAAGGGGTAAGTCTTTTAGGTATAAAACCGGGCCCGAAAGTCGATGATGCGCGGGTTAACCGCATACAAAAAACCCTCGATGAATTAAACGCTTCGCCAACCGGGACGAGGGTGAAAACAGCTCCCGTGGTTGCACCGGCCCCCAAAAGAGCCAAGTCTGGAAAACCGCTGATAATCTCACTGGCATCAGTAGCCGTTATCATCATTTTGCTGGCGGTTTTACTTCCTCGTTTAAATAAAAGTGGCAACCAATCTCCTCCTCCCTCCACCTCATCCACGACACCATTCGTCTCATCCAATACGCCCACGACCACAGCACCGACTACGCCTTCTGCTACGACGCCGAAAGCGCCGGTTTCCAGCACCACCCCACCGTCTTCCGCTACCACTCCGGTAGTAACCACTCCCGCCCCGAAGCCGGACCTCGTTATTCAGGATATAACCTGGACGCCCAAAAGCCCCAACCTAGGAAGTGATGTTACTTTTACCATTGTTGTTGTTAATAAAGGGATGGGAGAGTCCGCAGCGTCGCATGTCGCTTATTACATCGATGATACTTTTATAGATACCCTGGTAGTCAACTTCCTGGACTCCGGATCGACCGGCAAAGTTCCTTTTACCTGGAAAACCGAATCCGGCACACACAAAATAAAAGCCGTTGCGGATTTTAATAACTCGGTAAACGAAAGTGATGAGACGAACAATGAAAAGGAAATAAATTTATCCGGAGTAACTGCCCCAGACCTTATTATTCAGGACATTACCGTAACCCCAACGAACCCTTTAATAAGTAAGGATTTTCTTTTCACGGTAACTGTAAAAAACCAGGGCAATGGCGCGGCCGGTAAGTTTTCCATTTACTTTTATATAAATGGTTCTGAATGTTCATCCTTTGACATATCAGCATTATATGCCGGGCAAACCACTACGGCTGTTTTGCAGTGTGTCGGCTATGGTTGGAGTTGGAGCCCCGGGGGAACCTGGCGTTCTGATAAGGGAACATATATTCTCCAAGCAACCACTGACGGTGGCAACTCGGTGATGGAAAGCGACGAAACAAACAATTCAAAATCCTTGACTTTTACTGTGTCCGGATAGAGGCAGACATACATATAAGGTCAAAACTCAAGGTTAACTACGCAGTGAGTTACGAAGTTCCTAAAAGGATTTAAAAGTCTTTCATCTTGTATGTTGATTGCCATACTCGCACAACGATAAATATAGGTTCTGAAAAGGAGGCAAGCGGCCTCCGTCTTTTAGCAAAAGTGCATGACACCGGAGGTCATCCCGGTGGAATCGGGATACCGCCCACCATTAAGTTAAAATTTTTCATCCCGACCTGATATCAAAACACCCGGCTGCACGTGTAAAAGAAGAATGTTAAAATATATAAATGGAAAGCCAGTATCAAACCGTTGACGAGTACATTAAGGCATTCCCGGAGGACGTTCAGGCGATTCTCCGGAAAATGAGGCAGACCATCCGCCTGGCCGCGCCGGAGGCTAAGGAAATGATTTCCTACCGCATGCCGGCTTACAAGCTGAACGGCGTTTTAGTATATTTTGCCGCATACAAAAGCCATCTGGGTTTTTACCCTACAGCTTCCGGAATTGAGGCTTTTAAGAAGGAACTGGCGCCTTACAAAACCTCAAAAGGGGCGGTGCAGTTTCCTTTGGATAGCCCTGTTCCTTATGCTCTGGTGACCAGGATCGTCAAATTCAAGGTCCAGGAAAACCTGGCGAAATAGACCTGAGTTCTTCTTCAAACCATTTGTAAAATATTTTGTTTGGAATTGACCGTCCATAATAAATCACGATTAAGATTATATTAATACCCCGGACTTGACTGGGGCGGTATTTCTGGCGCGATGTTGTACATATAGAGGGTGATACCCGGCTTGGGGACATCGCCAACATATTTCACTTTGGCCGTCACCACGTCGCCCGCTTTGTAAGCGGTCATATCAACATCGGTCTTGACGGTTACCACCTTGCCCACGCTATCTTTGGTCGGGTTCGGCAGGGTGCCGACGTCCACCGAGCTCTGGACCAGTATGTCTATTTCCCAGGGGTATCCGGTGGTCTGCGGACGTATCGCCTGTATCTTGGCGGTAATGACGCTATCGCTGTTTACTATAGCTTCACCGCCCGGTCCCGTCCCAGTCGGCGGGGTGGTTGTAGTGGTATTGTTGCTGCAGGCCGCCAGCCCCAAAAGTGCCCCCGCAAGTATCACCCCCAGGAACATCAATAGCGGCGGTTTATGACGAAACATATAAAATCCTCCCCTTTGATATTTGATGTTTTCACGCCATCTCTTTTTATCATTTTAGGCAATAAAAGTTGGCTTAGTAATAAAAACGGAAAAGAAAAAATAACAAAAGTGTAACATTTATTGAGGCGTTTTCATGGCAAAAAAAGTCGGGTGATTTCTATTTTTCCGAAAAATCACCCGACCAAAATTAACCCGGATATTGGCTCTTCAGAATTTAGTTGTTCTTTCCCCGGTTGATGTTATTGTTTATTTTTCCGCTGCCGAGGCCATTGCCAGGTACTGGTTTGGCCCAAAGCGCATTGGTAGAAATCTTTAAAGCTTTCATGGTAGCTACTTCGTAGTTAACTTCTACCTTCTGGCCTGCTTTTAAATCAGAGAAGGTGCCCACCCCTTTTCCCCCGACGCGGATCATGGTGTCCGCCGTGACCAGTATAGTGATATCACCGCGAAATAGAGTGGTAATGGTGAGGGTGCTATTGTTGGAATACACCGTTTTAATCGTGCCCACGGCGCTGGCCTGGGCTATCTGAAAGTCCACTTTAATAGTTATGGCTTTCAGGCTGACTTTTTCGTACGTGGCTTCCACTTTTTGGCCCACCGTCAGATCTGCCAGCGTCCCCTTGCCGGTGCTCTTGGTGATGATCAGCGTTTGCGGCGTAACCTGCAGCGTGATATCGCCTTGATGTTCGGTGGTGATGGTAATATTGTCCGTCCCTATAGCTTTGATCGTGCCGGCGGCGCATGCATTCGGTAACTGCGGGAGCTTGATGTTTCCGTGCTTATAAATTTGCAGGGTAACATTATCGCCGATATTGAAGCGGAGATTGCCTTGAGAGTCAAGAATGCTGGCCGGGTTGATGTCCGCAAAACTGTAGTTGAAGGTACTGCCGTCTTTTAACGTCAGTGTTAAATTGCCGGAAACAGTATCGACGTTTTTAAGAATACCCTGAAGCGATTGAATGTCCTGGGCCGAACATGCGGTCAGTCCTAACAGGAGCACTACTGATACGAGGGCTGCTAATCCGATAAGTTTTAGCTTCATAGTTTTATACCTCCGGAATTTTCCGTCTAAAATATAAAACGATGTATCCGGCAAAAGGTTAGTAATCAGCCCATTATTTTAGTAATATGCTAAGCGGTACGTTTAAGCGTTAAAGAAGCCAGTCCCAGAAAGCCCACCGCAAAAGCCGCCAGGATGCCGATGTCCTTGCCGATGTTCAACAGGTTTTGCCCCTGGAGCATCAGCGCTTTAATCCCCTCCACCCCGTAAGTCAGCGGTAAAAATTTGGAAATCCATTGCAGGACGGACGGCAACTGGCTCACCGGTATGAAAAGCCCGCTAAGGAATATCTGGGGTACGATGATCAGGGGAATAAACTGTATCATCTGGAACTCGTTCCGGGCGAAGGCGGAAAAGAAAGTCCCCAGGCATACCGCGTTGATGCCCATTAATACCTGGAAAACGAGGATTTCCCACAGCTCTCCCCGGTAGTTGATATTCAGTACATAGACCATGTAAAAGAACATGATCAGCGTTTGCATGAGCGCGAAGAGCAGCAGCCCGAGCAGATATCCGGCCACGATGTCCGTGCGGGAGATGGGCGAAGCCATCAGGCGCTCCAGCGTGCCCTGGGTGCGCTCTCTTAAAAAACTGATGCCGGTAATTAAAAACCCGAAGAACAGCGTCAGCGTGGCCAGTATGCCCGGCGAGGCGCCGTCCAGCACTTTTTTATCGGCAATGCTGAAGCCGGCCACGGTGGCGATGATCAGCGGCGCGACGATTATCAGCGCGATGGTACGGCGGTCACGGACGACCTGGAGCATTACACGGCGGGCGATCGTCAACGTGTTACTCGGCATTTTGCTTCACCTCACCCTGTTTGATACTGAAAAGAAAGGCATCTTCCAGCGTGGCGTCTTTTTTACCGGTCGCGGCGCGGAGCTCCGCCGGAGTTCCCCGGGCAACGACTTTGCCCAGGCGCAGGAAGGCCAGCTGCTGGCAGTGCGCCGCATCATCAAAAGTATGGGAGGAAATGATCAGTGTTTTGCCGCTCCCGGTCAGGTTTTCAAAGTATTCCCAGAAATGCACCCGGAGCTCCGGGTCGAGGCCGACCGTCGGCTCGTCCAGGAAAATCAGCGGCGGCTGGTGCACGATGGCGCAGGCCAGGCTGACGCGCTGTTTCATGCCGCCGGAAAGATTGATGATCTGAGTTTTGCGCTTCGGCCAGAGGTCGACTATTTTAATGGTGTCTGCCACGCGCGCCGACCTTGTTTGCCGGTCTTTGATGCCGTAAATGTGCGCAAAAAAGTCGATGTTCTGCTCCACGGAAAGCTCCGCGTAAAGCGCGGGCAACTGCGGCATATAGCCGATGAGCCGGGCGTTACGGCGGGTCGGCGCCTCGCCCAGGCACCTGATATTGCCGGAGGAAGGCTTGAGCAGCCCCACCATCAGCCGGATGAGCGTGGTCTTGCCTGCCCCGTTCGGCCCCAGCAGCCCGTAGCTGGTGCCCGGCTGGATTTGCATGGACATTTCGTCGATTACTTTCAGTTTGCCGTAGTTAAACGACAGGTTATTGACGGAAATCGCGGCATCTGTCATAGCGCACCATCCTTGGCAGACTTTCTTACGTCTTCACCGCTGAGCAGGCCGTGCAACACGAAGTTCACCATGTCGTCGATCACTTTATCCTCCGGGATTTGGCTCAGGGGGCTGTTTTCGCCCTCCACCAGTTTCAACATCAAGAAGCCGATGAACATGCCGCCTATCACGCGGACGGTCACCGCCGGCTCCATGCGGCGGAGTTTGCCTGAAGCGGACATCATGCGGTAACCCGTCTCAATCCGCCCCAGGAACGGGTGAAGGAAATCTTTCAGCCAGAGGGCTTTAAGAGCGGGGTCGCGCTGAATTTCCCCTATCAGCGACGGGATCTGCGAGAACGCCGGGCTCTTGATGAGGTTAAACCTTTCACGCAGGATATGTTTGAAAATAACATCGATATTTCCCTGCGGGATCTTATCGATGAGGTTGAGGAGGGGAGTGGTGATAATGAGGTTCTTGATGACGGCCACGAACAGATCTCTTTTACTGGGGTAATAGAGGTAGATCGTGCCCGTGGCGATGCGGGCCGCTTTAGCGATTTCCGGGATGGTGGCGGCGGCGTAGCCCTTGCGGGAAAAAACATCCAGTGCGGAGTGGAGTATTTGGTGCTGGCGTTGGGCGGTGATTTTCTTTTTCCTTAGTTCTTTATCCGCCATCTTGCTTGCCCCCGATACAAATGAATGAACGTTCATTCATATTATATGAAAGGAAGGGTATTTTGTCAAGGGGGATTGGGGGTGAGTAGTTACTTCTTTGTCATTCTGTACAAAGCGAAAAATCTTGGGGTAGGGAGAAGGCCATTGAGATAGCGTAAAAATAATCTAAAGCAGGAATAACTGGATCCCGACTTACGTCGGGATGGCTCAGGCTTGGGCCCCCATTTTTACAATATTATAATTTTTAACATTTGATATTGGAGATTCTTCTTGACACCCCTTTACTTATCTAGCTATCATTCAAGCAGCATGTCCTTCCTGATTTTCGTAAAAAATCTCTTTCTGGCCACGCTGGGCCAGACGGCCTCTCTTTTCCTGGGGATTTTTATCTTCGGGTTGTTGATACAATTCATTTCCCAGCTCACATTCAAATCGTTGGGCAACTCCATGG
>Ga0187870_1001682_pt1 | contig 19518 bp, 18 predicted proteins | sample June2016WEW_13_1_3_FD_132974 | JGI IMG/M metagenome (GOLD analysis project Ga0187870, IMG submission 132974) | Peatland microbial communities from SPRUCE experiment site at the Marcell Experimental Forest, Minnesota, USA - June2016WEW_13_150 | ecosystem: Environmental > Terrestrial > Soil >... | reverse complement strand
GGGTGGGCACCCAGGTGGAAGCGCGGGTGTATCCGACCCAGGTGGAAGTCTGGCACGCCGGGCACTGCCTCGCCCGGCATGCCCGCTGCTACAGCCGGCAGCAGCAGGTGCTCGACCTCGAGCACTACCTGGACGTCCTGGAGAAAAAGCCCGGCGCCTTGGCGGGGGCCACGCCGCTCGCGCAGTGGCGCGCCCAGGGTCGCTGGCCGGCCAGCTATGACCGGCTGTGGAGTCTCTTGCAGCAGCGGCAAGGCCAGCAGGCCGGGACCCGGGCCATGATCGCGGTCCTGCAGCTCGGCCGGGTGCACGGCTACGCCCGGCTCCAGGCAGCCGTGGAGCAGGCGCTGACCTGGGGCTGCGCCGATCCGGCGGCGGTGCGCTACCTGCTCACCGCGGGCGAGCTCGACCGCCAGCCGCTGTTCCATGAGGGGATGTGGCTGTCCGCGAGGCACCACGATGGGCCGTGGGCGGTCATTACCGTGGAGCGGGTGCCGCGGCCTATCCTCGGCGTTCCCGTGGACTACTACAAGAACAGACCGGATCACTGGAAGGAACACGAGCCGCCGCCCTGGGCTGAAGCAAAGGGCCGGGACAAGGACAGAGGATACGAAAGGGAGAAGGGACGCGGCGACGGGAAAGGCTACCGGAAGGACAAGCGGGAGAAGGGGGACCACAACTAGGCCCCGGTCCGGCTCGCGCCGCCGGCCCCAATCTCCGGTGACTCCCTTCCTTGACATCACCAGGTCGTAGCCCGCGCTGTTCTGGGCGGCCTGCACCGCGAGTATGGTCTGGGGAAGGTGGCGGCGTGAGGATAGGATCGTTCTGTGCGAACCACAGGGGAGTCGTCATCGAAGTAGCGATACCATTCGCCGTCCCAGCCATGCCGCTCGATCCTGGTATCGTGCGGCCGGATACATTTGTCGGTTTACACAACCCCCGGGGAAAGAATATAATGAGGCCAACATCGGTGGAGGTGCAGGCATGGCAGGTTCGGCCCCTGTCTCGATATGCCGTATTGAATTGGGCCACAGAAGGCAGCTCAAGAAATTCATCAAGTTCTCCTGGAAAGTCTACAGAGATGATCCCAACTGGGTCCCACCCCTGATCCTCGACCAGCTTCAATTCTTCACCCCTGGAAAGAATCCCTACCTTTCTCATTCGAAAGCCCAGCTCTTCATGGCCTTTCGGGGCGAAGAGCCGGTCGGGAGAATCTCAGCCCATGAGAACAGTCAGCACATTCAGGTCCACAAAGACGGAGCTGGATTCTTCGGCTTCTTCGAATGTATCAATGACCAAACGGTCGCCAATGCGCTGTTCGATGCAGCCTCGAGCTGGCTGAGGGAGCGCCGGCTCAAGACCATGAGGGGGCCCGTAAGCTTTTCCGTGAATCATGAAGTCGGATTGCTCATCGATGCCTTCGACGAGCCACCCCTCATCCGGATGACCTATAATCCCCCGTACTATGCCGGTCTGATCGAAGGATACGGTTTGCAGAAGATCCAGGACCTGTACGCCTATGCAATGTTTGAGAGTGAGGATCTCCCGAAGAGGTTGCGCGACATTGCCGTTTTCGTTCTTGAGGACCCCAAGCTCGTGGTCCGCACGATGGATGTGAGAGATTTCAAGAATGAAGTGGACAGGATAAAGAAGATATACGCGGAGGCATGGTCCGAGAACTGGGGCGCCGTGCCTCTGACGGAAGAAGAGTTCGATCGTATCGTCGGCGAGTTCAAATTGATTTACGACAGGGACCTGTCCTTCATCGCCGAGTACGACGGCGAACCGGCCGGTTTGTCTCTGGTGCTTCCCGATATGAACCAGGCCCTGAAGAAAGCCGGCGGTCGGCTGTTCCCCCTGGGTTTGCTGAAGATCCTCTGGCATAAGCGGAAGATCAACTCATGGCGGGTGCCCGTCGTGGGAGTCCTGGAAGAACACCGCATGAGAGGCATCGAGGCCGTCTTCTGCTGTCGTGCGTACGATGCCGCTAAGAAAAAAAAGAACTACCGGAAGTGCGAGCTGTCCTGGATCCTTGAAAGCAACACAGCAGTCAATGCCGTACTGAAAAAATTGGGCGCCCGGAGGTCAAAAACCTACAGGATTTATGAGAAGCAACTTTAGCGGGAAGACGACGGCAAGGACCCGGGGTATCCCACGACTCCTGCCCGCGGCCAGGGCCGTTTGCAAGAGGATGGCGTGTCTCGCCACAGGGAGTGCCAGTGTGTGATGCGCTATCGTGCCGCCAGAACACGAAAGAAGCGGCCCCCTGTCTACTCCGGGAGAGCGACTCCAGGGCGGTCCGGCGCTCAGGAGCAGGTTGGGCGCCTCAGCGACGGTGGAAGGCGCGAGTGAGAAAAAGGATCTTCTTCATTTGCGGTTCAATGAATCAGACAACCCAAATGCACCAGATCTCTGCCCACCTTTCCCAGTATGATTACTCCTTCTCACCCTACTACTGCGACGGCCCTGTCGAGATTCTTCGAAGACTCGGGTTGATCGAGTTCACGATCGCGGGGAACAGGCTTGTGGGACGCTGCAGGAGGTATCTGCAGACTCATGGCCTCCCCATCGACTACCAGGGGAAGAATCGGCCGTATGACCTAGTGGTTACCTGCTCGGACCTGTTCCTTCCGAAGAACATTCGAGACAACAGGATCGTGCTGGTTCAGGAGGGGATTACGGACCCGGAATCCCCTGTGTTTCATCTCGTCAAGCGCCTCCGATTCCTTCCTCTCTGGCTCGCGGGTACATCGACGACCGGTCTCAGCGATGCCTACCAAGCTTTCTGCGTCGCAAGCGAGGGGTATCGCGATTTCTTCATCCGAAAAGGCGTGCGCCCCGAGAAGATCGTCGTTACGGGAATACCCAATTTCGATGACTGCCGGCGATACTGCAGCAACGATTTTCCCCACAGGAACTATGTGCTGGCCTGTACGTCGCCGCTGAGGGAGATATTCCGGAGCGAGGACCGCAAGGCCTTCATCCGAAAAGCTGTTGAGATCGCCGGCCGGCGGCGGCTTATCTTCAAGCTTCACCCGAATGAAAATGTCGAGCGCGCCACCCGGGAAATCCGCCGGCACGCGCCGGGAGCCATGGTGTTCACGACCGGGAGCGCGGAAGAAATGATCGCGAACTGCGATGTCCTGATCACTCGATTCTCGTCGACGGCCTTCGTCGGCCTTGCGCTCGGTAAGGAAACCTACTCGGACTTCGACACGGACGAATTGCGCCGGCTGATGCCGGTTCAGAACGGCTCGGCGGCCTTCCACATCGCGAATGTCTGCCGCCGGCTTCTCGAAGCGGCTCCGCTCTCGCCCCCCGTTCCTCTCGGCGCTGCTCCAGGGGATGCTTCGAATGGCCAATCCCAACCTCGCGGAGGCGCCAGTTGAAGGCTGGGCGATGCCATGGCTGTCGTCCGGGGAATCAAGGACCAGTTCCCCTTCAAGGCCGATCGGAACCGAGGTGAGCTTGCGGCTCCTCTCGACAGCCAGGGTCAGGCCCTCGCCTGGGGGACGGACAGCTCCCAGCGAGCCGTCGAGTGTGCCCTGAAGTGGCGCAAAAAGTTCTTGCCGATTCTGAGCCCAGCGAGACCAAATCTCAGGGCCCATCGCTTGTCTGACCTACGTGCCAAAACCTCCTGGTTCTACACCCTCATGACCGGTGCGCTTCAGTAATAACTGTTGCGAACAGATGCGCTGAAATGATACAAAATTACCTTTAGGGGTCGCGCCGGCTCGCCCATCGCCCCGGGCGCGTCACACCCTCGGGAAGCCGCGGGCCGAGGGGAGGGAGCATGCCGCGCCGCAGGGAGGATTGTCAATCGGCATGAGTACGAACGGTCGACGCGATGACACGCGCCGCGTAGTCGTGACCGGTATGGGTGTTGTGACCCCCATCGGGGAGACCCCTGCCGAGTTCAGCGCCTCGCTCCGGGCGGGCCGCTCCGGCATCACGCGCTGGAAGCACATGGACGAGCGGACCCTGTCCAAAATCGGCGGCGACATGGGTGGCTTCGACCTCGGTGCGCACCTCGAGCGGGTCGGGACGCGATACCCACCTGACCTGATCGAACGCGCGCACAAGGTTCTGCGCGGCACGCCCCTGACCGGGCGACTGGACTGCGCCGCGGCCTTGCAGGCCTATATCGACGCCGGCTTGCACGATGCAAGGCTCGATCCCGAGCGTGTGGGGCACGTGGCAGGCGGCAACAACCTGAACAACAACTACTTCGTGCAGAACGTGCGGGTGTTTGACCAAGACCCCGAGTCCATCGATCCCCTCTTGGGATTGGTGCTCTGGGACACCGACGTGCTTGGCAAGGTCGGGCAACTGTTGACCGTCAAGGGCCCCAACTACATGGTCGGCAATGCCTGCGCGAGCGGCAACGTGGCGCTCCTGTGCGCGATCGATCTGCTGCGCGCGGGCCGCGCGGACGCCGTGGTGGTCTCGGCCGCCACCCAGGAATTGGATCCGGTCGTGCTGCAGAGTTGGGCGCTGATGGATGCACTCGTGTGGCGGTCTTTCGCTGACGACCCGACCCGCGCCAGCCGGCCCTTCGACGCACGGCGCCAGGGGTTCGTGCCCGGCGAGGGCGCCGGGGCGGTCATCCTGGAGACCCTCGCCGGCGCGCGGGCGCGCGGCGCGCGGATCCATGCCGAGCTTCTGGGCGGCGTGTCGACCTGTGATGCCACGCGGTCCCCCAAGCCGGTCGTGGAAGGTCAGGTGCGGGTCATGCGCGGCGGGCTGCGCGATGCCGGCATCACACCGGAGCAGGTCAACTACATCAATGCCCATGGCGCTTCGACGATGGTCGCAGATGCCGTCGAGGTCGAGGCGATCAAACAGCTCTTCGGCGATCATGCCTACCGCATCCCGATCAACGCGACCAAGTCTATGCTCGGGCACTGCCTGACGGCGGCGGCTCTCGTTGAGTTGGTGGCCGTGCTCGTGCAGATGAAGGACGGCTACCTGCACCCGACCATCAACCTCGACGAGCCGGAGCTGGGATTTGACCTGGACTTCGTGCCCCATGTGGCACGCCCGTACGACATCGAGATCGCGGTTTCGAATTCGTTCGGGTTCGGCGGGCTCAACGCCTGCGTGGTCGTGGGCCGGGCCCCATAGAGGCGATATGTCGATCCATGACGAAAGAAGCTGACCAGGCAATCGAAGTCGAGAAACTGACGAAGCGTTACGGGGATTTGCTGGCGGTTAACGACATAACGTTCAACGTCAGGAAGGGCGGAGTCTTCGCGTTCCTGGGCCCGAACGGCGCCGGCAAGACCACCACCGTCGAGATCATCGAGACAATCCGCACGCCCACGTCGGGAAAAGTGAGCCTGCTCGGGATGGACGTCACGAAGAGGAAGCGCGACATCGTCCCCCGCATCGGCGTCCTCCCGCAGGGGTTCAGCTCGTTCGACAGGATAACGGTCAGGGAGACCATCCAGTACTACTCGCGGCTTTTCTGCTGCAGGAACACCGATGTCGACGGGCTGATAGAGCTCGCGAACCTCAAGGCCAAGAGCAAAGAGCAGTTCAAGAATCTCTCTGGGGGCTTGAAGCAGCGCCTCGGCATCGCGATTGCGCTCGTGAACGACCCCGAGGTCGTGTTCCTCGACGAGCCGACGACAGGGCTCGACCCCCGCGCACGGCGCGAAGTGTGGGAAGTCCTGCTGGGCCTGAAGAAGAAGGGGAAGACGGTCTTTCTCACCACGCACTACATGGAGGAAGCTGAGCTCCTTGCAGACGCGGTCGCCATAATCTCGAAGGGGAAGATCGTCGCGATGGGCTCTCCCGACGAGCTCATAGAAAGCAACGCGAATTACCTGGTCCTCACGCTAAAGTTCCTCGATGAAAACGCCCGTGAAATCGTCCAGAAGATGGGCTTCGCGCCGGTCCCGCATGAAAACCACAAGAACATCAAGGTCAGGGTGGAGCACACAGGCGACGTCCAGAAGATACTGAACGCCATCACGGACGCCGGGGTGTCGCTCCTCAGCTTGGACGTTCGCAAGCCCAACCTCGAAGAGGTCTTCATGAAGCTCACCGGCGAAGCGCTCCGCGAAGGCCCCGTTGAGAGGGTGCCGGAATGAGCCCGCGTGTCATCGGTGCAAATCTCGTCGTGAGCATCAAGAGCTTCTCCCGCGAGAAGTCCGCGATGTTCTTCACGATTGCGTTCCCGATAATCCTGATACTCGTGTTCGGCGCGATATTCCTGAACCAGGACAACATGAGCTTCGCCCTGTACGTGCAGGACCTCGATCAGACGAATTCGTCCGCACAGCTCGTCAAGATGCTCGAGCGGAGCGGGAGGTTCAGGATAACCAAGGTCGACCCTGCCAGCAACGCCACCCAGTACGCCAAGGACAACAAGCTGAACCTCATCCTCGTGATCCCCAGGGGCTACGAGAGCTCGCTCGTGCGGAGGATGACGTTCCGTGACCCCAGCGCGTCCGTGACGGTCACGTACATCTACGACTCGAGTTCGACCTCGACAGCCACGAAGATGCAGGTGCTTCAGTCCCTGTTCGGGGTGGTGAACCAGGGGTTGTCCGGGTCGCTGCCCTTCATCAGGTCGACCGAGACATCGATCCTCACCAAGAAGTACCGATTCATCGAGTTCTTCGTCCCCGGCATCATCGCGATGGCGGTGATGACGTCGAGCCTGTCCGGTGCGGTGAACGTGAACGCCCAGCTCCGGCAGAAGGGCGTCATCAGGAAGCTATCCACCACGCCCATCACCCGTACCGACTGGATACTGTCGAACATCCTGTACCAGTTCATCCTCGCGGTCATGTCCACGATTGCGATACTGCTGGTGAGCTACGCCGTGTTCAACGTGAGCCTGCAGATCAACGCCTGGCTCCTGGTGTTCATTGTGCTGGAGGTCTTCGCGTTCGCCGGAATCGGGATGATACTCACCCGCGTCGCGGAGGAGGCGGAGAGCGCGGTGGCGGCGGCAAACGTCATCATGTTCCCGATGATGTTCCTCTCGGGGAGCTTCTTCCCCATCGAGATGATGCCGGGTTTCCTGCAGACGTTCGCTCGGATACTGCCCCTGTACTACGTGAACGAGGGGCTCCGGGCCTCCATGGTATTTGTGGACAACATGACCGCGCTGCGGTACTCCGCGGTCATCGGGGTGTTCGCAACCGTGGTCTTCATCGTGGGCATACTGACCACCAAATGGGAAGAAGGCAAGTGATAGCAGAGTGCCCCCTTCGTGCCATTGCTCACGCACCCTATCCCCGTGCCATTACCGCCTTGCTTGCAGCGACGCTCGCTGTTCTCATCCCATTTTCAGGTTCAGCGATTACCACGCTCTACTGCATGTGCTCCCGGTCGTGAGCTACGTAAAGTTCTCGGGCGCAGGTCAGTACAACAGACTCTAAGAAGGTCAATACGTTATTCCCTGGACATAATGGCGCTTCTGGGAGCGCACCTGATGGGATAGAAAAACAAGAATAGGAACATGCTTCTCAATATAGGAGACAAGAAAATCAGGTTTCTTTTGTCGTTAGCCAAGACCCCCCTGCTTTTTTACCCGCACTACAAGTATCATCTTCCGCTGCCAACCGTGCTGATGATCGAAAATACGAATCACTGCAACGCAGAGTGTGTCATGTGCCCTCGCGACACGCTATCAAGAAAGCGTGGCTTCATGGATTTTGAATTATTCGAGAAGATCATGAAAGAAGTGTCCAGCGTGAGGCGCAAACCCGTCACCCATTTGCACGGGTTTGGAGAGCCGCTGTTGGATAAGTTACTCGCCGAGAGAATCCAGCTTGCAAAGAGTTGCGGAATAAAGCATACCTATATCGTGACGAGCGCTTCATTGCTTTTTCCTGGGACATCGAGGAAGATCATCGGCGCGGGATTGGACAAGATGAAGATCAGTTTTTATGGTACTGACGAAGAATCGTATAACACCACCATGAAAAGGTTGAATTTCAAGGTTACGTTCCAGAACATTACGGAGTTTTTGAGGATTCGGAAAGACATGAAGAGGGGAAAGCCGCGGCTGATCCTTCAATATCTTCCGAACGAAACAAACCATGCCAGGACGGAGGAATTTAAGGCTCTGTGGAGCTCTTTGATTGATACACAGGTCGGTGATTGTTGGAATGTCAGCTCTTTGCATAACTATGGAGGCGGGAGAGCCTATAACCACCTGGGGAAGAAGATCGTGTCGGTCTGTTATTTCCCCTGGACATCCATGTCAGTGCTCTGGGATGGCAGGGTCGTTACCTGTTGTATGGATTCGAATGGTGTTCAGGTCCTGGGAGATCTCAACTCCCAGAGTATTCAGGAAGTGTGGAATGGACCGGTGCTCTCCGGGGTCAGAGGTAACTTTAGAAAGCTCGACTACAGTAATTATCCAGTCTGTCTCTCCTGCGATTGGGTACGTAGGCGTTAAAGGGTAAGCTGGCCTTTCGCGCGGGGTGCGTGTCCTCTCCTGGGAGAACGGCGATCGCCTGATCAGCACCTCGTCAATGCGTCCCTCTTGCTGAAGCACCGTGAGGAGCCGAATCACCCAGCGGGCCGAGCAGTCCGGCGCGCGACGCTGCACAACCTCCAGGATTTCCCAGAGGGTGCTCGCATGAGCCGACGTGTCATTGTGACCGGCGCAACCGGGTTCATCGGCCGGCATTTGTCACGACACCTCGTCGCGAGCGGTGCCGATGTGCGAGCGGTTTTACGACCGGAGTCGACGCAGATGGCCCCGGCCGGTGTCGCGACGGTGCGCACGCCGCTCGAGCCCTCGGCACTCGAAGCGGCGTTCAGGGGAGCGGATGTCGTCGTGCATCTGGCTGGCGTCACCAGCGCCGTGCGCCCGCAGACGTACACGGACGTGAATGTCGAAGGAGCGCGGGCGGTCGCGACCGCCGCCCGCCAGGCAGGTGCTCGCCTGATTCACATTTCGAGCGTCGCCGCGGCAGGTCCGGCGCCGGCCGGCGCCCCACGCCACGAGGACGATCCACCGGACCCGATCACGCCGTACGGTCGCAGCAAGCTCGCCGGCGAGGGCGTCGTCGCGAGCACGTCAGGGCTGCGATGGACGATCCTGCGGCCGGCCGTTGTGTATGGACCGGGCGATCGCGCCCTGTTGCCGGTCTTTCGCCTGGCGGAGCGCGGAGTTCTCCCGCTTGTCGGACGTCCGGGTGCCGCCTACACGTTCGTTCACGTCAGCGATGTGGTGCGGGCGATCGATGCAGCCATCGACAGGCGCAGGGATGGCGAGATCTTCTTCGTGGGGCACCCGCTGCCCGCCACAGCGGCGGAGCTGCTCGAACACATTCGAAGGGTCGTGGGCCGGCGGGCACTCGTGATTCGCGTCCCGCAGCCGGTTGTCCGGGCGGCGGCCGTCATATGCGACATGGCCGGGCGAATCGCGGGCCGAAGCGTGCCGCTCAACCGCTCGCGCTTCGCAGAACTCTCGGCCGAAGGGTTCGTCTGTCGGGTCGATCGACTGCACGAGCGGCTCGGTGTCGCGGCCGCGATCGATCTGGCGGACGGGCTGGCGGAAACGGCAGCGTGGTATCGGGATGAGGGGTGGCTGAAGCCGTCTGCCCGCTAAGACCGGGCGGCGCGCGCGACGCCGAGTTCGGCGCCGACCCGAGCGAAGATGTCGAGCGCACGCGTCAAGTGCTCGGGCGTATATGCGGCGGAACAGCTCGCGCGCAGCACGCACTCATCCTTCGGACAGCCGGGCGGCACGATGAGGTTCACGTACAAGCCCGCCGTTAGCAGTTGCTGCCAGAGCGCGATCGTGCGGTCTTCATCACCGGTGAGAATGGCCACAATGGGCGACTCGGTCGATCCAATCGCGTACCCGAGCTGCTGAAGCCCGTTCCGCAGACAGCGGATGTTCGTCCACAACTGTTGGCGCAGTTCGGGGTGCCGCCGGATCACGCGCACTGCAGCGCGGACGCCGGCGATATTGGACGGCGATCCCGACGCCGTGAAGACGTACGCCCGCGCCAGAAAGTGCAACGCGCGGAGCTCCGCGTGATCCGACACGCACACCCCGCCGATCCCGGCCAGCGACTTCGAGAACGTGCCGACGACGAAATCGACCTGCTCGAGCACGCCCTGCGCTTCGGCGCAGCCCAGCCCGCTCGGTCCGAACGTGCCGAGCGAGTGCGCCTCGTCGACGACGAGATAGGCGCCGTGGGCCCGGCAGACCTCGACGAGCTCCTTGAGGGGAGCGACATCGCCATGAATCGAGTACAGCCCCTCGACCACGACGAGCCGATTGCGCTGCCCCCGCGGCAGTCGTTCGAGCTTTGTGCGAAGGCTCTCGGGCGAGTTGTGGCGAAAGGCGATGACCTGCGAAGCCGTCTGGCGCGTCGCATCGTAAATGCTGGCGTGACTGTCGCCGTCGATCAGGATAACGTCAGCCGGCCCGCAGAGGCCACCGATGACCGAGAGGTTGGCCTGATAGCCGGTGCTGAAGATCATCGCGTGGCGCTTGCCGAACCATTGCGTGAAATCGCGCTCCAGCTCCTCGTGGATCGCCAGCGTCCCGTTGGCCGCCCGCGAGCCGGTGGTTCCGGTGCCGTACTGAGCAAGCGCCTCGCGGGCCGCCTCGACGACCTCGGGGTGCAGCGTCAACCCGAGGTAATTGTTCGAGCCGAACATCAGCGTCGGGCGGCCGTCGACAACGACTTCGCAGGAGCCGAGGACACGTTCGATCACGGTCGCGCCGGGAATCGACGCGCCCGGTGCAAACATGGCACGCCGCCTCTCGATGGTCCGCAGCTTGTCGAGCAAATCCATGGGTTCTCCGCTCACGCGCGCAACCCTCCTTGATCCACGCCGACGAGCTCACCGCGCTCGTATCGCGCTTTGATCGCCGCGCGCTGCACCTTGCCGCTCGTCGTGCGCGCCACCGTTCCATTCCGCACCAGCACCACATCGTCGACCGAGAGCCCACACAGGTCGCCGATGCGACGTCGAATCGCGTCGCTGAGGATGTCTGATGCCACCGTTCCACTCGGCTCGGCAACGATGACCACGCGGTCGGGCCCGCCATGGCGCGGCGCGCCGAAGGCGACGATGCGGCCGCGTCGGACGCCGGCTAGGTCCTCCACGCCCCATTCCAGATCCTGCGGATGGTACTTGCGTCCGTTGACGATGATGATGTCCTTCACACGCCCGCAGACGAACAGCTCTCCGTCCGAGACATACCCAAGGTCGCCGGTGTACAGCCAGCCGTTCCGGAGTGTCGCCGCCGTGAGCTCGTCCTGCTTGTAGTAGCTCAGCATGACCGACGGTCCCGCCAGCGTGATCTCGCCGACGTGCCGCTCGGGCAGTTCGCGTCCGTGCTGGTCGACGATGCGGAGGCGGTGCCCGGGGAACGGCCGGCCGCAGCTCACGAGCATCGCGGCCGAACCGGCGGTCCCGTTGTTCGGGGCCCCGGGACGCCGTTCCGTCAAATCGTCTGCGGGCGTCTGCTCGACCCGCGGACGACGCCCGCGCGGCGCAAACGTCGCAGCCACGACGTGCTCGGCGAGCCCGTAGCTCGGAAGAAAGCTGGTCTCGCGGAAGCCGACCGGGGCGAACTTTTCGGCGAAGGCCGCGAGCGTCGGCGCGTGAATCGGCTCGCCGCCGCAACCGGCGACTCGCCAGCAGGACAGATCCAGCCCCTCGAGATCGCGATCCTTCACCCGACGCACGCACAAGGCATACGCAAAATTGGGGGCGAAGCTGACCGTGGCGCGATGGCGCGAGATGGCGCGCAGCCATTCCGCCGGACGCTTGACGAACGCCTGCGGCGTCAGCAGCACCGCGGGCCGACCGCAATACAGGGGGCCCAGTGCCATCCCGATGAGCCCCATATCGTGGTAGAGCGGCAGCCAGCTCAGGGCCGAATCGGTGGCCGAGGAGCCGAGCCCGGCAGGCCCGTTGATCGCGTCGATGTTGGCTGAAAGGCTCCGGTGGGTGAGCACGACGCCCTTCGGGACTGCCGTCGATCCCGAGGTGAACTGCACGAGCGCGATGTCGTCGAGTAATGCCGTGTGATCCGGCTCGAGCGGTCGCGCGTCAAGCGTTTCCCGCGACAGCACGACGTCGATGCTGGGGCAGCTCGCGCGCATGTCGTCGAACTGCTGACGCAAGGCACTGGTCGTGATGACGGCGCGCGCGCCTGCCAGACGGATGATCCGCGCGGTTGCTTCGCGATACGCCGACGGGTTGCTGGCCGCCACGGGCGGGTACAGCGATGCGGGAATGATTCCCGCCAGGGATGCGCCACACAGCGTCGTCAAGAACTGTTCGGCGTCGCCGATGACCAGCGTCGCAAGATCGCCGGGCCGCACCCCCGCCTCGCGTAGCGCGCGAGCGACGCCGAGCGACGCCAACCGCAGGTCGGCGAACGAGCGCCGCGTCTCGATGCCATCGGCGACGAAGACGTAACTCTCATCGGTACGCGCAGCGTCGGCAAGTGCTTCAGGCAGCGTACGCAAAGCCGTCATCAGGCGTTCGCCCGGCCATCGACGAGCGCAGCCACCTGCGCCGCAACCTGTGCGACGGTGCGCGTCGAGGGCAGATCGTTGAGCGGAATAGAAACGTCGAAGCGATCCTCAAGCTCCGCGATCACCTCGAGGACCCGCAACGAATCGAACCCCAGGTCGACGAGGAGGTCACTCTCGAGCGTCGGCTCGATGGGCCGACGGCTCACGGTTTTGAGAACCTCGATGACCCCTGCTTCAATCTGCGCGGGCACCGGCTGTGGCATGGATGCGATCGCGTGAGAATAGCCTCAACGGACCGAACGCCTCTCGCCCATTCGGACGATAGCAGCGCGACGTTGTTGTGTCACAATCGCGGGCAGGAGGATACCAAAGCCATGAGCGTCGATGTCAGTCTCGCCACAGTCGGTGATACGATTTGCGTTTCGCGAGCGTCGTGTGTCCGGTCCCGCAGGCCGAGCTGCTGCCGGGGGACCGGCCACCGGACGCTGGAATCATGCCGCACGGCGGCAAGTCATGTCAAGGTCAAACTGCGTCCAGGCCGGCCCTAGAGACCCCCGCGACACGGCGCAGGGGACGGAATTCTCAGGCGGAGGCCGGACCAACACCGACCAGGAAGTCCGCCCCAAGGCCAGGCGAAACTGCACGCGAAGAATGGAGCGGGGAGCGCCGGACTCCGACCACTCGGCTATGCCGCGATGCATTCGGGCGGGGTGGGGCCCGATGCCTGTCAGCGTCCGAGAGAGATGAGGAGCTTCGCCATGACCGAGGCTTGGCCAATAGAGGCGATGATCCGCATGGACCCACCACACCGGGGGCAGAGCGAACGCTCTCACGCCAGGAGTCGGCATCATCCACAGGGTCCAGTCTTACCCTTCGGGATCTTTGCGAGAGAGCGTCCGTAGCGCGCGGAGAGGGCGCTTGACTGGCCAGGGGCCAGGAGTTAGAATCTCCCGACTCCAGCAGTGGCCGCCACGCAGAGGGCGACAGTGGGCTGTGGCGTCTTCGCTCGCTAACCGTTCGAATGCGATTCCCTGCCTGCTCCAGTTGAACGGCAGCTGCAGTATCGACGGGGCACCCTGACGCGTCATGCCCGTCCCGGGCGACCATGCGGCCTTGCCAATGGGGTGGGCCGCGCTGCGGGAAAGGAACGATGTTGGGCCCCCTCACCGGGAAAATTGCCCTCGTCACCGGTGGCTCCCGTGGGATCGGCCGGGCCATCGCGCACAAGCTCGCGACCGCCGGCTGTGACGTGACCGTCAACTATTACAACAGCCATGACCAGGCGGAGGCCCTCTGCGCGGAGATCCGGGCGATGGGGCGGCATGCCTATGCGATCCAAGGAGACGTCGGAAATCCAGAGAGCGTGGAGGAGATGCTCGCCGAATTTCGCCAGCACTTCGACCGACTCGACATCCTGGTGAGCAATGCGGCCACCGGCGTGCTCAAGCCCGCGCTGGAGATGTCGCTCAAACACTGGCGCTGGTGCCTGGAGACCAACGCCTTGGCGTTGACTCTGCTGGCCCAGCGCGCCGTCCCGCTCATGCCCGCGGGTGGCCGGATCATCGCCATGTCCAGCCTGGGCGCCACGCGGGCCATCCCCGGCTACGGCTTCGTGGGGGCGTCCAAGGCGGCGTTGGAGTCCCTGGTGCGCACCTTGGCTCAGGAGTTGGGGCCGCGGGGCATCCGGGTGAACGCGGTGAGCGCGGGGGTCGTGGATACCGAGGCCCTGCGTTTCTTCCCCAACCGGGAATCCTTGCTGTCCTCGTTCGCGGAGCGCACGCCGGCCGGGCCGGTCCTCACCGCGCAGGATGTCGCGGGGGCGGTCTACCTCCTCTGCCTGCCGGAGGCCGCGATGGTGACCGGGCACACCCTGGTCGTGGACGGCGGCTTCAGTATCTCAGGCTGAGGTGCCGGGTGCTCATGGATTCCGGACTGACCGGCAAGGTGGTCATCGTGTCGGGGGGGAGCCGCGGCATCGGGCGGGCAATCGTCGAGCTCTTCTCGGCGGAAGGGGCAGACGTGACCTTTCTTTTCCGTGAGAGCTCTGCCGCCGCCGCCGAGGTGGTCGCCACGGGGCGCGCCGCCGGGCGTCAGATCACGGCCGAGCAGGTGGATGTCCGCGATTCCCAGGGGTGCGCTGCGGCCGTGGAGCGGGTCGCGGAGCGCGGCGGCCGCATCGACGTTCTCGTCAACAACGCCGGGCTGGTCCGCGACAACCTCCTGGGGTTGCTCGAGGATGACGACGTGAGGGCGGTGCTCGACACTAACATCGGGGGGATCTTCAACCTGACCCGCGCGGTGGTGCCCCACATGATCGCCCGCCGCGCCGGCAAGATCATCAACGTCAGTTCGGTGGCGGGCGAAAGGGGAGGCCGCGGGCAAACCAATTACGCCGCCAGCAAGGGAGCCATCAACGCCTTCACCCGCGCCCTTGCGGTCGAGTTGGCGCCACGCCGGATTGCGGTTAACGCCGTGGCCCCAGGCGTCATCGAAACCGACATGTCGCAGGCCATCCGCGACCGCGCCGGTGAGGAGGTTAAATCGCGCATTCTGCTGCGGCGGTTCGGCACGGCGGCGGAGGTCGCTTACGCCGTCTGGTTTCTCGCCTCCCGGTTTGCCGATTACATCACCGGCGAGGTCCTCCACGTCGATGGCGGCTTCAAGATGGAGTGAACGGAAATGACGACAGCGGAAATCACCCGGGAGGAGATCTTGGCGGTCTATCCGAAGGTCGCCCAAATAATGGCGGACGCGCTGGGGTGCGATGTCGAGAAGGTCGCACTCAACGTGCCACTCATCGACGGCCTGGGGGCGGAATCGATCGATTTCCTGGACATCGTCTTCGGCCTCGAACGAGCGTTCAAGGTGAAGATCCCCCACGGTAAGATTGTGGAGGATGCGCGGGGGGACCTCCCGGAGGCGGCGTTCGAGGAGAAGGACTACCTGACCGAGGTCGGCCTGAAGCGCCTGCGGGAGTATCTCAGTGAGGTCCCGGCCGACCGCTTCCGCTCGCCGATGAGGGTGACGGAAATCCCGCGGCTCTTCACCGCGGAGACGTTTTGCAAGATCGTCGCGCGCGGGCTTCGGGCCGGGCCGGACGATCCGTCGTGGGCTCGAGGGTCGGAGGAAACAAGAGCGCCGAAAACTGATGCCTGACCGTTTCAGTGCCTTCTCTTTTGTGGATCGGATCACGGCGTTGGAAGCGGGAAGGCGGGCCCGGGGACGCTTCGCCATCCCCGCAGGACTTCCGGCGTTCTCGATCTGCCTCGTGGTGGAGGCAGTCGGACAGCTGGCCGCCTGGCTCGCCATGGCCCAGTCCGAGTTCCGAGGGCGACCGGTGGCAGCTCTGTCCAGGGAGATGCGGATCCTCGGCGAGGCGGCGCCGGGGGACATCCTCGACCTCGGTGTGGAGATCGAGAGTTGCGATCCGGAGGCTGTCGCCTACGGAGGGTGGGCGCGTGTCGCTGACACGCCAGTCCTGGAATTGCGCCGGTGCCTGGGGCCGATGCTGCCCCTGGAGGACTTCGATGCGCCCGAGGCGGTGCGGAGAGATTTCGAGACGCTCTGCGGGCCGGGCGCACGGCCCGGCCGCTTCCGGGGTGTCGAGGAGCTGGATCTCACGCTGATCGACCGCATCCCTGGCCAGCGGCTGCGCGCGGCCATATCCGTCCCCGTATCCGCGCCCTTCTTCGCCGACCACTTCCCGCGGCGCCCCGTCTTTCCGGCCACGCTCCTGTTCGACGCCCAGATACGGCTGGCGGTGCGGCTCGCGGGGGAGACGCTGCCTCCAGGCCAACGGCTCTGGCTCGCCAAGATTGCGGATGTGAAGATGCGCTCGTTCATTCTCCCCGGTCATGCGGTGGAGATCGAAACCGGGATGCGGTCGGCAACGAACGGGGCGGCCGAACTGACCCTCGCCGCGATGGTGGATGGGAAACGGGTCGCCACCGGGCGGGTGGAGATCGTCTCGCGGGGGCCAGGATGACGGGGAGACAGCGCCGGGTCGCCATCACCGGGTTGGGCCTCGTGACCCCGGTCGGGAACGACGTCGCCACCACCTGGCACGCCCTCCTGGCGGGCCGCAGCGGTGTGGCGCCGATCACCCATTTTGACGCCAGCGGCTTTCCGGTGCGCATTGCTGCCGAGGTGAAAGAGTTCGACCCCCGCCACGCGATCGAAGACCGCAAGCTCCTCAAGTTCGCCGACCGCTCCCACGTTCTGGCCCTCGCCGCGGCCGAGGAGGCGTTGCGCGATGCCGGGATCCGGCCGGAGGGCAGCGACGCGACGCGCTGGGCTTGCGTGGTGGGAAGCGGCAAGGCGGGCCTGGGGTTCGGCGAGCTCGGGGAGGTGCACCGCCACTGCGCCCCCGACGGCCACTTCCACCCGGATCGACTGCTGACCGACGGCTTCGCGATGGATCCTCTGGCCTTCTGCCGCAGCCAAATCTGCGCCGGGCTGGCCCTCTTGCTCCACCGGTTCGGGATCCGCGGCTACGCTACCTCAGTCCACACGGCCTGCGCCTCTGGGAGTCAGGCAGTCGGGACGGCCATGAAACTGATCCGGCGCGGCACGGCCGACTACGTCCTCGCCGGGGGCTTCGACTCCATGATCAACCCGATCGGCCTGGCGAGTTTTTGTCTGCTGGGTGCCCTCTCGCCGGACAACGAGACGCCCGAACGAGCCAGCCGCCCCTTCGACGCCACGCGCAACGGCTTCGTCCTGGGCGAAGGTGCCGGCTTCCTCGTCCTCGAAGCGTGGGACGCGGCCCGCCGGCGCGGGGCGCGGATCTATGCCGAACTGGCCGGTGATGGCAACTCGCTCAGCAGCTATCGCATCACCGATTCCCATCCGTCCGGCGATGGGCCGATCCAGGCGATGCGCCAGGCCCTTGCGGCTGCCGGCGTCCTGCCGGAAGAGGTGGACTACCTGAACGCCCACGGCACTTCCACCCTCATGAACGACCGGAGCGAGTGCGCCGCCGTCCGGGCGGTCTTCGGCTCCCACGCCGGACAGATCGGGGTGAGTTCGACCAAGAGTCTCATGGGACACCTTATCGCCGCTGCCGGAGCGGTTGAGGCTGCGGTCTGCGCCCTGGCGATTCAGCGCGGCGTCCTGCCGGTGAACGCGAACCTGGCGGCGCTGGACCCGGAGTGCGATCTCGACTTCGTGCGCGGCCAGCCTCGGGTGCGGCGGATCCGGGTCGCCATCTCCAATTCCTTCGGCTTCGGCGGCTCCAACAGCTGCCTCGCCCTGAGGAATCCGGATGAGGTCGAAGTATGAGCGCCCGGGTGGTCGTGGCCGGGAGCGGCGCCATCTGCGCCGCCGGCAAGTCTCCGGGGGAGATCTGGGACGCGGTGTGGGCCGGCCGACCCGCGATTCGGCCCATCCAGCAGTGGGACGCCTCGGGCTGGCCGACGACCCTCGCAGGCGAGATCGCCGGATTGGATCCGCGCGCCCTGGTGGAGGACCGTAAGGTCCGTAAATTGCTCCAGCGCACGGACCTCCTCGGGCTGTACGTGGCCGGCCAGGCCCTCGACGATTCAGGATTCGTCGCCTACCGCGAGGCCCTGGAACCCCCGGCCGCGGCGGCGGTCAATGACCGCACCGGCGTCTATGTCGGCTTGGGAGGTGGCGGCTACCAGAACGAGTACGAGTTTTTCCCGCTCCTCACCACAGCGAACGGAGATCTCGGGACCTTCGGCCGTGAACTCGCCGCCACCGTGAACCCCATGTGGCTCTTGCGGTCGATGCCCAACAACGTCCTGTGCCACATCGGCATTCGTTACGGTTTGAAGGGGCCGAATGCCTGTGTGACGAACCACAGCGTGAGCGGGTCCTTGGCGGTCGCCGAGGCTGCCGCGGCGCTGCGCGCCGGAGAGGCCGACCGCGCGCTGGCGGTTGGGCACGATGCGCCCATCGAGCCCCAGATGGTCCTCTACTACCATCAGCTCGGGCTCCTCAGCGCGGACGGGTTGTGGCCCTTCGACGCCCGGCGCAGTGGCAGCCTGCTGGGCGAAGGGGCTGCGGCGCTGGTCCTCGAGACGGAAACCGCTGCGGCTGCGCGCCACGTCAGGGTCTTCGGCGAGTTTCTCGGCAGCGGCTGCACCACCGAGGCGGAAGGGCTGCTGGCCATCCGCGCCGATGGCGACGGGCTCGCGGGCGCGATCGCCCTGGCACTCGACGACGCTGGGATGCGCCCGGCCGAGGTCGGGATGATTGTGGCCCACGGTAGCGGCACCCGGCAATCGGACGCGTCGGAGGCTGCGGCCATCCGCCGAGTGTTCGGTGCCACGACCCCGCCCGTCACCGCGTTCAAGTGGGCCTTCGGGCATCCCCTGGCCGCCTCGGGTATCCTGGATAGCGTGCTGGCCCTGGTTGCCCTGCGTCACGGCGTGGTTCCCGGCGTGGCGACCCTGCGCGAGCTGGATCCCGACCTCGGGAATCTACCGGTGTCCGCGCGGCCACAGGCGCCCCGCAGTGATGTGGCGCTTGTCCTGAACCGGGGCTTCGGCGGGTCCAACACAGCGCTCGTCCTCCGAGCCGCACCCAGCGAAGCTACGGCGTGCGGGTTGGCCTGCGGTTCTTCATCGAGCGCGTTACATCCGGCGCCGGGCTCATCGGAGCAGAGTGCCGGTGCCAAATAGCCCCATCAGGCCGATGATGATCAAGTAAAGTGCGACGATATAGTTCAGCAGGCGCGGCATGACAAGAATGAGAACGCCGGCGATCAGAGAGACCAACGGCGTAAGACTCAAATGGAGGTTCATGGCGATACCCTTTCTTGAAAGGAGGGGACAAACTGGCACGCCCCAGCTCGCCGCTTCAATTCTTGCCGGCGCGGGAACGGCATTGCGTTGACCACTGTAGTCCTGCGGCGGATCGCCCCAAGACTGAGTTGGCATAGGACGAGCGTGCAGTGATTCAACCTCAAAAATGCGCTATTGGGTCCGATTTGAATCCTGCTCCGAGGGGAGCCACAGTGGCCTCCATGACAAAATCACGGCATCGCCACCGGTCGGAGCTTGCTGATCTTGCCCAGGGC
>Ga0187870_1001672_pt1 | contig 19681 bp, 13 predicted proteins | sample June2016WEW_13_1_3_FD_132974 | JGI IMG/M metagenome (GOLD analysis project Ga0187870, IMG submission 132974) | Peatland microbial communities from SPRUCE experiment site at the Marcell Experimental Forest, Minnesota, USA - June2016WEW_13_150 | ecosystem: Environmental > Terrestrial > Soil >... | reverse complement strand
TGGCGCCTGGAAGACCTGCCGATGATCCCGCCGCACATGAAATTGAAAATTATCAGGCAATCTTCACACCAGTTTGCCGCTGTAAAACTGCTGATGCAGCGTTCAGACATCGGCGAGCTGGTGATCGCCACCGACGCCGGGCGGGAGGGGGAACAAATGGGAAGTAAATAATGGCAATGCCTGAAGCTCATTACCAGCAAGGAAAAGAAGGTTTCGTTTTTACAGTAGAGAAAGGAAGCCTATATGCAATAATGATAGAAGCATTAACTCTTCAAGCAATTCAGGTAAGCTCAATTAATATGATCGACCCGTACACCCCACCTGCCTCGTGAGCGGTCTTTATTATTTAACCTTCGTTCTCCTTTTTTAGTTCAATTCCCACTGAAAGAACTGAGCCCGCTACCTGTGGAGGTGGGGGGACATTGAGCAATGTTATGAGAGAGAGGCTAGGGTATGGCAAGCCTTTACTGTGTTCAGGATGGTATCGGGTGGAAATGACGGCCTTTCCCGGAGTGCGGGTTATAGAGAAACTTCTGTAGTGTTACTGAATTAAAAAGGAGAAGAATGTGTCTGAACGTTTAATGTTTTTAAAAAAGCATCTGGTTTGGATAGTGATTACTATCTTATTATTTGTAGCTGGACTTATATCTCCTGAAACTAGATACCATATACTAGTTGAAGTTTGGGGCGTAGGCGCCGCTGGTGTGTTGGTAATGCTAATATTTGAGTGGTACAGTGATGATCTTAGAAATGAAATTTGGCTTCGAAAAAATAGAACCACTATTCAACCAGTTATTGAAGGTTTTAATGGTACTTCAGTTGCAATATTAAATCTAGTGTTAATGCTTTCACCTGATATATTTAACCAACTCAATTCAGGGAATACCCTTGAAGAAAGAAAAAAAGCTACTGAACAGATACGCGAACTCTGTAAAGAAATTAATGAAGGACAAACTGCTTATGCTCAGGAAGTTGTTACCACATTACCTTCAAGATATCGATTAATAGACAATGTAGTTAATGTCACTATTTCTGCACCCATTGGAGCAGTGCGGCACATTTTATAAACAACATTTCTATCTTCATTAAAAAAGGCTTTAAGACCAAACGTACATAGATATTTAAACTGTTTTAGAATATCGACATCACCAGTTTTTACTAGCAGAAGTCCATTCGATCCTTTTTCGTTTTCAATTTGATTTCGATAACTCATTACATAACCAGGAATGGGGCTATAAGCATCAGTGGCTTCCAACGTAGCAATGCAGGTTTCTATTTTCTCGAACCATAAAATATTTGAATAAAGTATACCTTTACAATCAGATATGCTCCTATCGTCACTTTCAAAAAATTTACCTGATATTATTTGTAGCATAAATTCCCTCCTTACCAAGAGTTATAATAATTCTACGATCCTCGGCTGTACTTATCCCTCCTTTTTTAAAACAAAGCCAATTTTTGATTTAGCTTTTTCTGCTAACAATGCATCTGCGTTGTCAAGACCAGTTAATGTCAGAGATACAGTTATTTCATCCTCAACATGACTGATTATATCTATGCACTCATATCGTTTTAAACAGTCAAGGATACTAAATAATTCGGCTATCCGAGAATTAGTGTTGATCAGGGAAGAAAAGACCTTCTTCCAATAAGTGGAGAAGTGTGTACATGTCAACACCGTAATCCCTGATCTGGTAATCCGCGCCAACATCAGATATGAGCATTTCCATCATGTTGGCTATACCACTACTGGCGGGGCGGCGGTTAAATTTAGGCGTAATGACTTTGTGAGTGCCCTCGCTGAATAGGATCTTGGCTCTCAGGACATCGAACTTGTAGCCTCTGCCATCCCGGTTAATCTTCTTGATAATGCCGTTAAGACACTCGGTATAAGCGTTGGTGACCGGGTTGGGCATGAGATCGAAGTATGAGAATATCTCTTCGTGCCAGTTCTCCATAGCCTTCGTCAGAGGTTCAAAATACGGTTCAATTTGATGGGTGAGTCGTTTCAGCCAGGAGTCATATTCCTGTTCGGCGACCTTCCTATTGGGGCTGTTATCAAAGAGACCGTAAAGGCTTTCCTTCAGTTCGTAGGCCAGCTTTAACGGGGGGTAGGTCAAGCAGTGGCCGAGAGCAAGCTGTTGATGGACAGTTAGATTTTTAGGTCGGCTCAGGAGAGCATACCTGTCATGCTTAAATGCTCTGCGTTGCTTCTCGGTAAGGGTCTTTTTAACCACCTTCCGAACGGCATCCATGCCCTGCGAAGCATATCTGACGACATGAAACTTATCAATGACGATTTTAGTCTCAGGAAAGACGGCCCTAACAGCATCGCGGTACGGTTGCCACATATCCATGCAGACGATCTCGATCCGTTTCCTGTTCGGCATCTTCCGCAGGTAGTTGGCCACAGAGATGGCACTGCGGTTTTCCAGCAGATCGATGATCGTCCGCTTCTCAACATCGGTGATGACACAGCGATAATGTCGGAAGAGATGGGCCTCGATGCCGAGAAAGCGGGGCGTGACAGGATGGTAGTTTTTCTGCTCCCTTGCGGCAAACTCAGCGAAGATGGAGCGGATCGTCCACTCACTCAGACCGACATCGGCAGCGATCCTGGCGAATGTCTCCTTGAGCATCACCCGCTTCTCGATGTAGGTTATGAGCCGCCTGGTAGCGCGGTGGCCGTCATGCATGTCGCGTAGGGGTTCCAGGAAGGTTGAATTACAGTCGCGGCATTTCATGCGTCTACGGTAGATGTGCAGCCCGACACGCTTGCCGTACATCGGGGTGTCCATGAAGATCTGCATGTTACGGCCATAGCCCACAAGATCGCCTTTTATGGAGCCGCAGCAAGGGCAGATAGACGGCATCCCTGCCGTCTCCAGAAAGAAGTGGAGATCGTGTTCGTCCTGCTGGGTGTCAAGCACAACGTAAGCTGGCAAGTTCAGAGCGTTCATGGTTGCTTTATTTCGAGCAATGGTCTTCGATATCCTCCATAATCGGCAGAGTGGTAAGAAGAAGGCAGCCCCTGATTTTCGTGAGCTGCCTTACAAGTCCAGACAGACAACTTGTAGCCTGTTTACTTGCCCAGTACGCTAGGTAGCTTGAAGATCATCGCCGCCGCCTGCGAGCAGTGCTCCCTTACTCAGAAACTGTATACGTGCTGGTTGTGACACCGTCCGGGGCAGTAACTACAATTGTTAAAGTACCTGCTGGCATATCAACCATCGTCGACGTGTTCTGCGGCAGATCCGCAGCGGTTCCCCCGTTGATGGTGTATTGGATCTTGGCCTTGGGATCAGCAGTAGCTACTACATGCAGTATACCCATAATGCCGCTAATTGTATAATGGTGACACTTCGGATCAAAGCCGGTACCCGTGTAAGCGCCATCGTCCTGCTGCAGGGTAGTATTTTCCAAGAAAAGAGAATGAAGAGTAGCATCATGATAGACAGACGATGCAACACCTCCACCTCCACCTCCACCCGGAATCATCACTTGCACCTGTTCACTGGCGTCCCCGGCACTGCCGCCATCGTCCCGGGCTGCTACCGAGATGTCATAAATACCCGAACATATATAAGTGTGGCTGACACTGAAGGCCGTATTGGAATTTATACTTGTCTTGTAAGGGGTAGAGTAGTCTCTAAAATCAACCTCCACCGTCCAGGTGTCGGTTCCGGGATCAATGATCTTGCCTTGCAGGGTGCAGGCAGTTCCCACGTAAACATTCGGGACGGGTTGCAACTGCACGGTGGGGGGCACGTCGGCCACCTGTACCCGGAAGCTGCCCTCGTAGCTGTCGCCATCCACGTCGACAATCTTCACCTGCACCGTATAGGTTCCATAGTGGCTATAAAGGTGCTGCAACGGGATAAAGCCGATGGTGCGCAAAGCGCTTGGTGGAACTGTGCTGGTTGGCGAGACGACCTGCGCTCCATTGGGGGCAGCGGAGCCAACGGAAGCTGATGGCACAACCGGATTGAGGGATACGGCGCCTTCCCCCGTCCCGTCACCGTAATCGACGGTGATGCTCTTGATCTTATTGGGCCAGCCCTGCACCGGGTCATCCAGCTTCAGGGTATCTCCTGCCTTGATGGAGGTATCCGGCTCGGCTTGGATGGTAAAGAGATAATCCTTCACTTTCACCGGGAAGGAGGCGCTGCCCGTTCCGCCATTCGAATCCTCCACCCTGACGGTGACGGTAAAACTGCCTGTCTTCAGGTAGATGTGATTCAGACCGAAGGTCTTATCCTGGTTGATGGCCAGGGGCTGCTGGCCGCTGCCGTCCCCATAGTCCACGCTCGCCTGCCAGGTCTCCAGCCCGGGGGCTGTAAAGGAACCGGTCCCGGTGAATGCAACCCCCACCATTGCCAATACCGGTCCACCGGCCTGGACGGAAGGGGGGACGTCTTTGGCAATTATCTTGATGTGCGCGGTAGATGATCCCCCGTCCTTGTCCACGACCGTCAGCGCCAGATCATAGGCGGGCTGCAGATCATAGAAGGTATTCTGGAAGGTGAAGGTTTTATCCGTCTGATCAACCGTTGCCGGCGCCGGGCCGCTGCCGTAGTCGCCGGTAACAGTCCAGCTGTCGTGTCCGGGCAGTCCGGGGTCGATGATATTCCCCGTGATGGTCAGGGGGGCGCCTTCCGGCGTCGTGATCACGTCATCCTGTGTTCCTTGCACTGTCAGGGTGGGAGCCACATTCTTTACGGTCACCTCCAGGGTGCCGGTGACCAGTCCCAGGTCCTGATACCGGAAGCTTACCTTGACCTGATACTGGCCGGTGTCAAGATACTGGTGCGCCAGGGTGAAGGAACCGTCCGCATGCAACTGCAGCGGCGTTGCTCCGGCGCCGTCGCCGTAATCGGCAGTCCCCGTCCAGACCAGGTTGTCCGTGATGGCAATCCGGCCGGCTGCCATATAGGTATCTCCCTCGTTCACCGTGCCGCCCTCCGGGAGGGTGAGGACGGGGAGATGATCCAGGTTGGGACGGTTGACGGTCAGGGTGTAGTCAGTGGTCTCCGGTGTGATAAACCATTGTGCGCCCCGGCGTGGAACAACCTCGATGGTAAAGACATTCTTACCCGGATCGAGAGCCAGGGGGCCAGTGCTCTGATCGTTGTAGACGGCTCCGTTGACCGTCACCTGGGCATCTGGGTCCGTCCTGACGGGTGTCAGGCTGATGGAGGTCACCGTATTGTCGACGTTGAGAGTGTACTCGGTCTGATAATAGGCAAAAGCGGGATCGGGGGTCAGAGTCTGGCTGCCGCTCAAGATGGTGAGACCGGACAGGGTGGACTTTTCGGTGCCGATATAGGCCGGATTACTGGCTGATGTATTGCCCTGGGAATCTAAAGCTTTCACATAATAGGTGTAGGTGGCGCCAAATTCCAACCCGCTGTCGATAAATGAGGTGTCCGTGGTGCTGCCCACCAGCTTGTTCTGTTCACCCCAGAAGGCATTATCTGCTGCATTGTAACCAACCACGGAACGATAGACGTCATAGGCGACAACTCCCACATTAAGGGCGGCAATGTCCGCATTGACGGTCGAAGGATCCCAGCGCAGGGCAACTTCCCGGCGCGGCCCCAGAATAACATTGCGGATGCCTGTTGACTCCGGGAAGGCATACTGCACGCTGTCCCCCTGCCGCAGGACATCGCCGGCCTGCAGGTTCCCGGGCGCGGTAGGCGGGGTCAGGTCGGGAATGGTTACGGTCACGGGGGCGCTGATCAAGGATGGAATGCCGTTCTCATCGACGGTCTGCACGGAATATTCGCACTGATCCTCATAGGCCAGGCCGCTGTCGGTAAAACTCGTGCCGCTGCTCCGTCCTAACTCTATCGGTGTCTCGCTGAGGTAGCTAACATAAGGTTTCGAATTCACCATCATTATCGTAGGCTGGGTAAATCCCCGGTAGATGATATATTCCTTGATCCCATTTGTGGCCTGCTGGCATTGCCAGCTCAGCGTCAGCGTGCTCTGGGTCTGGAGGTCGACCCGCAAATTACCCGGGGTTGGAGGCAGCCCCTGCATGGTGACCGAGTCGGTCCGGACGGTGTTGGATTCGTTGATATTGCCGGCCGCATAATTGGCTACCACATAGTAGGCGTAAACGACGTCGCAGCTCAGTCCCTGATCGGTGAAGGTCAGGCCGGTTGTCGAGCCAACCTTCAGCGCCGTATTGAACGTATTGTCAACAATATGTATATTGGGAGAGAATCCGCTCATCCAATCGACTTTTTGGCGGTAAATATCGTAGCTGGTCGGCGCCTCGCTCCCGGATGGGGCCGACCAGGCCAGAGATGCCGTGGTGGGAGTGCGTCCGGCGATCGCTAAACTGCCCTGAACAGGCGGAGTGATGGTGCCGACAGTGATATACAACCAGGGCGAACTCTTATAACGTACAACTACATCCCCGCTGCCCGGCTCCAGATAATTTGCTCCGAACGACAGAGGTTTAAAATCCGTTCCGCCGGCATAGCCATATTCATAATCTCCAACAGGGAGAGTGCTGTATTTTGGATCCAGGGTCAGGGTATAGTTCTGGGTATCCAACTGAAAAAAGGGCTTCATATCCTTTAATGACAGTGTTCCATAAATGTTTTGCGCTGGTATATCCACTGTGATGCTCCTGTAAGTTTTATGATCGAATATATTATATACGGCAGCACTATAATTGGATACAAGGGAAAATCCGCTATTCAACTTGCTTTGATCTGGTTCATAACAGCTAATACGCAAGCGGAAGGGCACGAACACACCGGGGTAGAGTCTTGCGTTGCTGAGAATTGGCAGGTCACAGTGAACATCGCTACGTTGTAAAGGATCGATGCCAGCAGAAGAATATCCATCGTAATATTCGGCGATTTGTCCTAGGAAGTATTGAAGATCTGAATTATCGTAATCGGGCAGTTTAATAAATCCGTCCACTTCGCACCAGTTCCAGTTGTATGTCGGCTGTCCCTCTAGCGGTCCGGTATTATCATTGTAGTACTCGGGATCCGGCTGCCACCTGGTCATATCGAAGGTTAAATCAGGTATATGCTCTTGCCCCAGGCAAACAGAAGTGTCCCAACTTTGTAAGGCGGCGTCCGATGCATCTTTATCAACCGGGCCAAAAAACAAATTAGTAAATATTTCCCCGGCATGTGGTGACCCGGGCGCTTGGCCTGGAAAGTACCTTTTTCCGGTGTACCACGTAACTGTAAAATTGCCGGGCGTGCTGGCCGGAAGTTGAGTCAGGATGCTTGGTGCAGCAGCCTGGGCCGTGCCCGGTGCAACGCCCAGCAGGAACGCCGCCGTCAGAAAGATGGATAGGATCAGTAGCCCCGGTAAGGATGTGGTTTTTTCCAGTCTGTTCATTGCGCCGCGCCTCCGTTTCATATACAATCACCTCCCGGCATGACCGGGGATAATCTCTTCTATGTTCAGCGTCACCTGGTAGGCTCCCTGGCTCCATTCCAGATGGGTGGAAAACACCTCCAGCTTCGTCCACACATCCCGGTCCTTTAAGGGGCGGAAACGAAGCTGGTTCAACAGATGCACCATGGGGTACACCATTGCGCCGCCATCTTCGAAGACGATGCCCAGGCTGTAATCCTGGTTGGGCGTTACCTTTTGAAAGTATGTATGCATAACAAGACCACCTAAAAAACAAATCCCCTATGTACTATAGGGGATTCTGCCGACCGGCGGCATCCTCCAAAAAGACGTATTTTTTGACGTATTTTTTATGATAGTATTTTCATCTCGGCTGCCTTTTGCAGGGCGTTGCTCTTCTTGGTAGCATTTAGCTTATTGTATATGTTCTGTATGTGTGTCCTTACCGTGCCCGGGGACAGAAACATTTTTGCGGCGATCTCCTGGCGGCTGAGCCCCCTGGCCATGAGTTCCAGCACCTCGGTCTCCCTGGGGGAGAGGGGATTTTGATGGGCAGGCGGCCCGGCGAAAACCGGGGCATAGGCAATGCAGAGCTCGATAAGGCGGCGGACATAATCCATCTCCACAGAGTCTTCCTGGTTTATATCCTTAAGCAGCGGCAGCAAATTGACACCGTTTTCTACAAAGGGCATCACAATATGATCCACCTGCCCGATGTTCAGGGCCTTTTTCAGATAATCCTTCGCCTTCACGTGGTCGCCCTGCCTGTAAACAGCGATGGCGAGATGGATATAGTTATGGATATATCCCAACTGGTTGTGGAAAACGTCAAAATAGGGGGTAAAAGTTTCGCATAAAGCTTCAGCTTTCAGCCAATCTCCGGATGAGATCAACGTCTTGCCGTAAACAACATAAGAAAAGACCAGGCCCTGGAATAAGAGCGAATTGACCGACATGTCTCCTTCCACAATCCATCTCGGTATCTTATTGATTTCCCCGGTAGATGCATAAAAATAACCCTTGCAGAGATCGTAGGTATCCAGCAGAATGGTCTCTATATTGGAAGCCACCTCATCCGCCAGATGGTCCAGCAATAAAAGCGACTCCGGGTATTTGCCCTGAATCAGATAGAGGCGGGCAAGGGTCAGCGTGGCGCAGACCACCAGTGCGTGCTGTTTTTTGGTTCTGGCCCTGTAGATCGCCTTATAGGCGCAGCCCTCCACAGCGCCGAAATTCCCGGTTTCCAGCGCATATTCGGCCGAGCAGAGGTCGCCGGCCCCCATGCCGTTGCCCCCCGATAGTTGAGCATACTTTTCATAAGAAAGCCCCGCGGTTTTTTTGTAAGCCCCCGGCTCTTTATAGTAGATAAATGTAAAATGGGGGCTGCCGAAGGAAAAGGGCCCCTGGTAGCTGGAGATGACGGAAACGCCCCCGTTCAACAGCTCGAGGGCGTCATCTATATATGAAAGCATCAGCTCGATGTCGTTGAAGGAGAGAAACATCTTGACCACACAGATTCCGGCCCGGACTTCCCTGTCATACCCGGGGGAAGACATTGTTTCGGGCAGGTCTCTTTCGAATTGTTGCAACAGCTCCAAACCTCTTTTTCTATTGCTTGTGATTATGAAGAAGAGAATGAGTCTCAGGCAGGCGATGGGGTGGCTGTCTTTCTGCTGCTGCGGGATGGAGTCGAAGCAGCGGAGAAGCGCCGGCCTGTCGTCGGCGCTGATGTACAGGGCGGGCCTCTCCAGCGCCTCCAGCAAGATATCGTAGGCTTCCCCTTGAATCAGGTAGCGGAACGCCTGGGTATAGTCCTGCCTGTCGAGATACCAGTTCCCGGCCCGCCGGCTGATCTCTTTGATGTTCAAGCCGCGGCGCAGGGCTTCTTCGTTCAAAAACCTGGCAAACACGCTGTGAATAGTGTAGATACCCGAGGGTTCATACCACTCAATAAAGGCATTTTCCCTGCAAAGATTTTTAATGATTGCCTCTATTCCTTGTATTCCCGCAGCCTGACCGGCCAGATCCACCGTAAAAGCAGCAAGGGGCGCCAAGGCGCAAAGAGCGGTCTTGGCTTCTTCATCATATGGCTCGTAGATGGCTGTTTTTAAAAGCTCCTCTACGGCGGTGATGTTTTTCAGGGGTATGCCGCCCTTCAGCCCCCTGTAAATGAGATATAAGGCGGATACCCAGCCTCCGGCAATACTTTGGATATCGGAGATGTCCGCCTTTTTCAGTGGGAGACCCATCAGAGAGAAATAGCGCAGCACATCCTCATCAGAGAAGCGAAACAGGTCGATGTCTATTTGCACTGCCAAATTCTTGACGATCAGTTCTGTCAGGTTTATTTTAGGCAGGTGGCGGCTGACGATGACCAGATGAAAGTTGGGTATTTCACTCTTGGCGATGGCTTCCATAAACAGATTGAGCGGCTCGTTTTCGGCGTGATAATAATCATCCAGCACCAGGCAGAAGTCCTCCCCGGACGAGGCGGCCAAAAGCGTCTCCACCACACGGGCTGTCTTGATGCGGTTCGCGGGAAAACCCAATCCATGCAAATCAGTCTTTAAATTCTGGAAGTCGTCAGGTATTTGCCGGACCAGCTGATCCCAGAAGTATCCGCAGTTGGCAGAAGCCTCACCAAGACATAGCCAGCTAAACCTGGCGCTGCTTTTTCGGAAGAATTCACGTACGGCAGTGGTCTTGCCATAGCCCATGGGCGCAGCCACAATAGTAAGCGGGTAGTTCAAAATATTTTGCAGTGCTTTGTTTATATTGCCCCGCTGCAGTATTCTATTTTTGTCAGCCACGGATCCAACTCCTTCGTGAAGCGCCTGTCGCTGCACACTGTCCCGGCACAGCTTCCCGGCTACCCCGACTGCCTCTGCCAGGCAGGTGTGTCAACCCAGCCGAACCCCTGCCGGAGCCGGTCAATTCTGCATTTTGGGCGCTTCAGGCCGGTCCTGGCCGGGTGATTTGGCGGATTGGAGATCTACGTCTTCGGGTTCAGAATTCCGACCGGGTGACCTTCTCCGGTCACTTGGCAGCACTTCAGGATAGAAGAGACGAGCATTGCTGCGACGAAGCGAGAGTTGCTGCAGTTATTTCTCAATATTCGACAAATACCGCATTTTACCTGCTATGAGAATTGTCTTGAAGGAAGCTATTCGGAAGGAAAACCAGGCCTTTTTTGAGAAAGACAGCATAACACGACATTTTATTAGGAGCGCCATGAGCGACCCGTTGAACACCCCGTCCCTGAAAGTGACTAAATATATGTGCAAGGATAAGTACAGATAAACGTCGAGGCCGCCGGAAAGCATAGTCTTCGCCCTCGTTGCGGGACCTTTCCCCGGGAAAAACGGGACATTACAACAAAGCCCGGATCTTTCACGACCTGTCCATCCAAGGTAAGATAGCAGGTGTCCTGATCAACCGCAAACGCTATCGCTGTCCACAGTGCGACAAGACCTCCTAGAACCGCTCCCTGGCCGGATACCAGGCGTAGCGTCACCTAGCTTCTGCCCTTGACGGTTGTCCGCGCGTTTTTTATTCTCTTCCAGTTCTGAAGGTTGGATCAACATAAAATCTCGTTTTATGGTTTTACAGGCAACTCCCCATACACACAAAATCTCGGAAAGCCAATAATTCTTGATTGTTTAATGCATACGCAATTGCAGGTTGATTTAAATTAATTGTTATTTGTTGACCAAAATAAGATGTATGTTTTTTTAAATATAGAAGCATTTTATTAATTTTGTCATTCAATTTAAGAGGTATTTTAGGTGATTTTAACATATCATAAATATTCTTTGAATTGATGAGGTCGGGTTTTAAATTATCTTCTGTTAATTCTCTTAGATAACCAGATATTAAATGCTTCTTTTCTTTAAGATCATTTTTCAGATGAAAAGGCAAATCAGAATTTGCTGTTTCCGTTATGCTGTAATTACCACCGTTAGGACATTTTACACTGAAAATATCATGATTAAAATCATTGCCAGCCATACACGTAGCATCACAAAAAATGCAGATATGTTCTTGATAGTTTCTTATATCACCTCTAATTGTACTTCGCCTCTCTTCTAGTATATATTTAGGGTATTAACAATATTATAAACAACTATTCTGTGATTTCAAATGCGATTTCGAATTTTCAACTCCAAAACCGAGCGCTTTACCTGTGTAGGTGGGGGACATCAACGCGATGTTATGCCAGAGCGGCCAGGACATGGACCTTGACTGTGATCGGAGCGGTTCCAAGGTGTGTGCTATAATTAATAAAGCAAAAAGACAAGAATCGAGGCGGGCGACGGATGAAGCGGCTGGTATTGACGGAGAAACCGAGCGTGGCCCGGGAGATCGCCAGGGTCTTGAACTGCACCACTAAAGGCAAGGGCTACTTCGAGGGCCAGCAGTACGTGGTCACCTGGGCGCTGGGGCACTTGGTCACCCTGGCCGAGCCCGAGGACTACGACCAGAAATATAAGCAGTGGCGCCTGGAAGACCTGCCGATGATCCCGCCGCACATGAAATTGAAAATTATCAGGCAATCTTCACACCAGTTTGCCGCCGTAAAACTGCTGATGCAGCGTTCAGACATCGGTGAACTGGTGATCGCCACCGACGCCGGGCGGGAGGGGGAACTGGTCGCCCGCTGGATCATGGCCCTGGCCAACTGGAAGAAGCCCTTCAAGCGCCTGTGGATCTCCTCCCAGACCGACGCCGCCATCCGGGACGGCTTCGCCAACCTCAAACCGGGGACAACCTACGACAACCTTTACGATGCCGCCGCCTGCCGGGCCGAGGCGGACTGGCTGATCGGGCTGAATGTCACCCGGGCGCTGACCTGCAAGTTCAACGCCCAGCTTACCGCTGGCCGGGTGCAGACTCCCACCCTGGCTATGATCGTGCAGCGGGAGAAGGAGATCGGGGAGTTCGTGCCGGTGGATTACTGGACGCTACGGGCGGATTTCGGGGATTACTTCGGCGACTGGCGGGTGCCGGGGGGCAGCGGGCGGGTCTTTGACCACGCCAGAGCCGAGGAGATCGCGGCGAAGGTCGGGGACCAGTCCGGCACGATCGTCGAGGTGAAGACCGAGGGCAAGAGCGAGCCGCCGCCCCTGGCCTATGACCTGACGGAGTTGCAGCGTGATGCCAACCGCCGCCATGGCTGGTCGGCCCAGAAAACCCTGGAGGTCCTGCAGGTTCTGTACGAGCGGCACAAGCTGGTCACCTACCCGCGCACCGATGCCCGCTACATCACCGCCGACATCGTGCCCACGCTGCCGGCCCGGCTGCGGTCGATGGGCGTGGGTCCCTATACGCAACTGGTGGCCCCGCTGCTGCAGAAGCCCCCGGCTCCGACCAGGCGCTTCGTGGACGACAGCAAGGTCTCCGACCACCATGCCATCATCCCCACCGAACAGCCGCTGCAACTGGGCAGCCTGACCGCGGAGGAGAGGAACCTCTACGACCTGATCGCCAGGCGCTTCATCGCCGTGTTATACCCCGCCTACACCTACGACCAGACCACGCTGGTGACCGAGGTACGGGGGGAGCGCTTCTACTCCCGCGGCCGGGTTGTCAAAAGCATGGGTTGGCGGGCAGTGACGGCAAGCGCTGCGGATAGAGAGGAAAAAGAGGAAGAGGCGCTACCGGATCAGATCCTGGCCCAACAGCAGAAGGGCGCCGTCAAAAAGGTCAGGAGTTGCAAGATCAGCAAGAAGCAGACCAAGCCCCCCGGGCGCTACACGGAAGCCACGCTGTTGACCGCCATGGAGAGTCCGGGCAAGCTGATCGAGGACGAAGAATTGAGAGAGGCCGTCAAGCAGGGTGGCCTGGGGACACCGGCCACCAGGGCGGAGATCATCGAGAAGTTGCTCGGCCACAACTACGTCGAGCGCAACGGCAAGGAACTGGTCCCCACATCCAAGGGCATCCAACTGGTGAACCTGGTCGCCCCGGCCCTGAAAACCCCCGAGTTGACCGCCCGCTGGGAGCAGAGCCTGTCCGGGATCGCCCGGGGCAGGGAGAACAAGGAGAAGTTCCTGGCCGCCATCAGGCAGCATGCCGAGGAACTGGTCAGGAACGTCAGGCTGGACAGCACCACCGTCTACCACGCAGACAACGTGTCCAAGACCAAGTGCCCGGCCTGTGGACGGTTCATGCTGCTGGTCAATGGCAAGCGCGGCAAGATGCTGATCTGCCCCGACCGGGAGTGTGGGCACCGGCAGCCGGTGGATGAGGACCGGTTCGGCGGTTATAAAAGTTCTGAAAAAGCCAGCCGGATCAATCAGAGGCTGATCGCCCAGTACAGCGACCGGGAGGCGATCGGCAGCAACCTGGGGGAGCTGTTAAAGGTTGCTCTGGCGGTGGACGCTGATCCAAAAGAAAAATCGGAGTAGTCCTGAAACATGTGCGTCTGACTCGCTTTCACCAGGGTTTTTGAGGCTAAATCCCTGACCGCAAGGGATGTTTTGCATATTCTATTGTAGCTTATCGGGGTGCGGTAGGTAAAGTCATGGTGGCCATGCGCGGCTATCGGCGTCGCCTTAAAAAATGTTCACGCCAATTCCCGGCAACTGGTGCTTTCACATTTGTTGTTTTTGCGGATACATTTTGGTAAGATTAATGTACACAATAATGTGCACAGGGAAGTGCCGGACCTTGCCAGAAGACCTGATCCGCATCGGCGAAAAACTGATCAGTCCGGAAAAGCTGCACCGGATCATCGAACAGATCCTGGAGCAGCGCAGCCGGGGCCTGTCCCAGCAGGAGGTGGCCGCTCGCTTCGAGGTCGACCGCACCTTCGTGTCGCGCCTGGAGGGGCTGGGCGCTGTCCGCAAGGGTTCCAGCCTGGCGGTGATCGGGTTTCCGGTCAAGAACAAGGAAGAGATCCTGTCCCTCCTTGCCGAATTGGGGGTGGACTACAGCCTGATCATGTCCAATGATGAGCGCTGGCGGTTCGTCCAGGAAAAATCCGGCATCGAGTTGTTCAACGAGATCATGGGCCTGGTGGCCAAAGCCAGGTCCTTCGACGTGGTGGTCTTCATCGGCTCCGGGCAGCGGATCAAGTGGTGCGCCGCCCTGATCGACAAGGAAGTGGTCGGCTACGACCTGGGGGAAACGCCGATCGCCGAGGATAGATACGTAGACCCCGGACGCCTGCGCTCGCTGATCATGGCCATGAGGTGAGGGCGGAAGATCGGTATCGGGCAAGGCAAGAGCGAGACCGGGGCAATGCCGTTGAACCAGTGACATAGTCGCTCTTACCTGTGTGCCCGTTTTCCCGGTGTGCCGGCGGGCTTTCAGCCAAGGCGGAGCCTTGAGCCGGCGTTCAGGCCGGGCGTTAGTCCGGATACGGGCGCCCACCGCTTCATGTACTCCGCATTCTTCAGGCCGGGCGTTAGCCCGGATGCGGAGGAGGAGAAGCGGGGGCATTAGAGCGAGTAATCATCTGTGATAAAGGAGCATTGTCAATGAAGTTCGCCTTTATCATCCATCCGATCGGTCTCGAGGACATCACCAGGCGGATCAAGCCCTTCAGGCTGCTTCCCGGAGCCATGGCGGAGTGGATCACCCGGTATTTGCCGGTATTTAAGGCGTCGGAGATCACCGGCGTGCGCTCTCCCTATGCGGAAACCGAGGGCTGGTTCATCGCCTGCCCGCTTACCTCACGCCAGATGCTGGAACTGCCCGTCGATTACGTAACCGGGCGGATCATCGAGGCCGGCAAGCTGGCCGAACGGTTGGGCGCCGATGTCGTCGGCCTGGGGGCGATGACATCAGTGGTGGGCGACGCCGGGATCACCATCGCCAACAACCTGGACATCGCCGTTACCAGCGGCAACAGTTACACTGTGTCCACCGCCCTGGAGGGCGCCCGCCAGGCGGCGGAGTTCATGGGGATCAAACTGAGCCGGGCAGAGGTGGCGGTCGTGGGGGCCACGGGCTCCATCGGCAGCGTCTGCGCCCGGATGCTGGCGCCGGATGCGGGCGGCATGACCCTGGTCGCCAAGGAGCGCCACCGCCTGGAGCGGGTCGCCCACCAGATCCTGAACGATACCGGGGTTGTCCCCCGGCTGACGACGGATATCCGGGATGCCCTGAGGGGCGCCGACGTGGTGGTTACCGTGACTTCGGCGGTGGATACAGTGATCGAACCATCCTTCCTCAAGGCCGGTGCGGTAGTCTGCGATGTCGCCAGGCCGCGGGATGTCTCCCGCCGGGTGGCCATGGTGCGCCCGGACGTGCTGGTGATCGAGGGGGGCGTGGTGGAGGTGCCAGGGGATGTGGAATTCCACTACAACTTCGGCTTCCCGCCCAAGACCGCCTATGCCTGCATGGCCGAGACCATGATCCTGGCTTTGGAGAACCGTGCAGAAAGCTTCAGCCTGGGGCGCGAGCTGACGGTTGAACAGGTACGGGAGATCGCTGCCCTGGGTCGCAAGCACGGTTTCAAACTGGCTGGCTGGCGCAGCTTTGAACATGCTCTGAGCTCCTCAGACCTTGAAAAAGTACGCTTGGCTGCAGATAAAGCGAAACTTGCTTCAGATGGGGAGGCGTGAGCAATCGGAAGATGGGGTAGTTCAGTCGGCTTGGGAAAAATAAATACTAAAAATTTTTCTTTCCTCTTCTAGCAAATCTATGCAAAGAATGATACAATAACGACGAATTATGTCGAAATTTTAATGAGGAGGAGAGATTGTGAAGTCGATTGGGGTTGTGAGAAGGCTGGACATGTTGGGAAGGATCGTGCTGCCCAAAGACCTGCGCCGGACCATGAGCATCGGGAGCAACGCTCCGATGGAGATCCTGGTGCACGAGGACAGTATCATTCTCAAAAAGTATGAACCGGAATGCATCTTCTGCGGCAATGCGGAAAATGTACAGGATTTCAGGGGCAAAAAAGTCTGTAAGGACTGCGCTCGAGATCTCTTCAACCATTTGGCGCTCGGGCAGTAACGCTCCTGTTTGGTTTATTGACAAATGACGGCCGTATGCTCGCGCCTCCAGCATTAAGCCTGAACTGGGCGGAAAGCTGGAGCTGAGGGCAGACAGGGGATGAAGCCTGCGCCTCTTTCACGGAGCCAGAGAGGGTGGGCGGGAACTTAAAAAATGTATTGATTGGGGATCAGGCGCAGATGGCATTCCAGGTAACGCTGTCTGCGCGATTTTTTTTAAATGAACTCCTTGACAAGCCGAGAAGGCATTCATATAATAGCGAATAAAGTTAAACAGTGTAGGTCCAGCACAAGGCTGGATTTCTTAATCCTCTTTCGTTTACCATATCTTCTGAAAATGTGGGTAGGCAGGACATCTCCAACGGTCATTGTCTCTTTTTATAATTAAGGGCACTGTCGATCCGGGTCGATTCCAGTCGCAGCAGTATTTGAGACCGAATCAAAGCTAGCGTCTGTCATAGGTTGGGCAGCAGTGTGGCAGTTGTCGGCGCATCGACGGACCGATTCAACTGGGTCTTAGCTTCAGGGGGGATTGTATTCCCCACTGAAGGTTAGAGCCAGTTAACTAGGGGCGTAGCCGCTCTTATCCCGCCGCTTTGAAAAAGCGGGGGTATTAGAGCGGGTAGCCATCGTATAAAAAAATAGTGCACATCATAAGATTATTAGCATAAGATTTTGGAAGCCACTATGAAAAAGATTAATTTAGAGGGAGAGAGCGTATTGCCAGAAAAAGAGGTTCTGTTGACGGGGAACGGAATCAAAAAACTGGAAGAAGAACTGCACTATCTGAAATCTGTCAAGCGCCGGGAGATTGCCGAGCGTATCAGGACGGCGATCGAGTTTGGGGATATAACAGAGAACTCCGAATACGAAGAAGCTAAAAACGAGCAAGCATTCATCGAAGGCCGCATTATCACCCTGGAGAAGATGCTCCGGCATGCCCGCATCATTGACAACAGCCAGGCTCCCGAAGACACGGTCGGGGTAGGAGCGACGGTCCTTTTAAAAGACCTGGAGTATGGCGACGAGATCGAGTACACCATCGTCGGATCGGCGGAGGCCGATCCGACAGCCAACAAGATCTCCAACGAATCTCCGGTGGGCCGGGCGATCCTCGGCCAGAAGGCCGGCTCCGTGGTGGAGGTCAAGGTCCCCGCGGGCGTTTTAAAATACGGCATACTTAACGTGCGTAAGTAACAGCCCCGCGCATGCCGGGTGCCCTTTGTGCGCGGGCGCGGGGTGGGCCTCGTTCCCCGGCACTGAAAGTGCCGGGGAACAATCAAGGAAAGGGGATTTTTGATGCCTGTGCAGTCCAGACAGGATGCAGATATCTTTAGCGTGCGGCGGGAAAAGCTGGACGAGTTCCGGGCCAGCGGCATCGAGCCCTATGGAGGCAGGTTCCCGGTCACCCACCGGGCAGCGGAGATCATCAGCCATTTTGACGAACTGAAAGGCAAGGAGGTCGCCATTGCCGGGCGCCTGATGGGCAAGCGAGGCCACGGCAAGGCCTCTTTTGCTGATCTGAGGGACTTCACCGGCAAGATCCAGATCTACTCCAAGCTGGATGACCTGGGAGAAGATGCCTACAGCCTGTTCAAGAAGCTGGACATCGGCGACATCATCGGAATCAGGGGACGGGTGTTCCGCACCGAGCGCCAGGAGATCACGGTGGCCGTCGCCTCCCTCACCCTGCTCAGCAAGTCGCTGCGCCCCCTCCCGGAGAAATGGCACGGCTTGAAGGATGTGGACCTGCGCTACCGGCAGCGCTACCTCGACCTGATCGTCAACCCGGAGGTCAGGGAGGTGTTCCTGGTCCGGGTGCGGATCATCAAGGAGATCCGCCGGTTTATGGACAGCCTGGGCTATCTGGAAGTGGAGACGCCGATCATGCAGACGGTTGCCGGTGGAGCTACAGCCCGTCCCTTCGTCACCCATCACAATGCCCTGGGCATGCTCCTCTACCTGCGCATCGCCCTGGAGTTGCACCTGAAGCGGCTGCTCGTAGGCGGTTTCGAGAAAGTCTACGAGATCAACCGGGTGTTCCGCAACGAGGGGATCTCCACCAAGCACAACCCTGAGTTCACCATGCTGGAGTTTTACCAGGCGTATTCAGACCTGGGGGATATGATCGAGATTACCGAGCAGATGTTTGGCGATGTTGCGCAATCGGTGCTGGGAACCTTACAGGTACGGTATGGGGAGCAGGTCATCGATTTCTCCCCGCCCTATAAACGGATGACCATGCTGGAAGCGGTACGGAAGCATACCGGTCAGGATTTCAGCCATTTCGACGCTGCCACAGCTTTCAGCCAGGCCCGGTCGCTGGGACTGGAAGTGGAGACCGGCGCCTCCTGGGGCAGGCTCCTCAATGAGGTGTTCGAATCCTTTGTAGAGGACAAACTGGTTCAGCCCACTTTTATCACCGGGCATCCGGTGGACATCTCTCCCCTGGCCAGGCGGAACAAGGAGTACCCCCTGCTGGCCGAACGCTTCGAACTGTTTATCAATACCTGGGAGATCGCCAACGCCTTTACCGAGCTGAACGACCCGATCGACCAGCGCCTGCGCTTCGAACAGCAGGCGAGGGAGCGGGAACATGGGTATGAAGAGGCTCACGTGATGGACGAGGATTTCCTGGATGCCCTGGAGTACGGCATGCCTCCGGCCGGAGGCGAGGGTATCGGAGTCGACCGCCTGGTAATGCTCCTTACCAACTCCCCCTCGATCCGGGATGTCATCCTCTTCCCCACCATGCGCCCCCGCGAGGACTAGTTTTGGGATGTCCAACATAAAAAACCGGCTGTGGCTGGGCGATTGCGCCAGGCTTCAACCAGCCATCTGGGGTTAAAAAGCTTTAAAAAATTACGCCGATAGGTGTTGACATTCTTCACGGTTTCCTCTAATATATCGTCTTGCTGACCCGAAACGAGATATGAAAGTGAAAATAAAGTACAAAAACGGGTTGACAATCTCAGGTCTTTACACTAAAATTACATCTTGCTGCGACCCGACATGTACTCCGCATTCTTTCAGACCAGGCCGAAGGCCTGGATGCGGAGGACCACGTTCCAAGACGAGCCGGTGGGGAAGCGGAAAGAAAGTAGTAGCGACAATCAAGAAAACAAGAATGCCGAATTGACAACATGTAAAGACTGTGTTAAGATTATGTTGTGGAGCCGGTCGAGAGCCGGCTCGAAAACGCAGGTCCTTGAAAACTGAATAGCCGTGCAGAGCGTTAAGTTCTAAAAAGCTTATTTGGAGAGTTTGATCCTGGCTCAGGACGAACGCTGGCGGCGTGCTTAACACATGCAAGTCGAACGGTT
>Ga0187870_1001663_pt1 | contig 19791 bp, 17 predicted proteins | sample June2016WEW_13_1_3_FD_132974 | JGI IMG/M metagenome (GOLD analysis project Ga0187870, IMG submission 132974) | Peatland microbial communities from SPRUCE experiment site at the Marcell Experimental Forest, Minnesota, USA - June2016WEW_13_150 | ecosystem: Environmental > Terrestrial > Soil >... | reverse complement strand
TGGTCATTGAGGCACGTGCTGCAGGCTTCACAAATGCTGTCGTAGTAGATGGCTTCAGCTCCGACCAGACCAGAACCATAGCGGAACAGTCCGGTGCAACAGTAATCCTTCAGGATTTCGGAAAAGGAAAAGGTTGCGGCGTTCGAACTGGGATGAAGGCATTTCTGGATGGAAAAGCAGAATTTCTCTGCATTATCGATGGTGACGGAACCAATGTCCCATCATTCCTTAACCCGATGGTGAAACTGGCGACCTCCGACCACGCCGATGTGGTTCTTGGTTCGCGCACTCGTGGACCAAGAGAGCAAGGCGCCATGCCTCTCTTGAGCCTTGCCTCCAATCTTACATTATCCTTTCTCCTCAGCATGAAATTCGGAAGACTGTTCACAGACATTCAGACTGGATACTGGGTTTTCGCAAGGGAAGCAGTAGAACGGCTGTACGAGAAAATTCACGCCACGGGTTTCGAGATTGAGTTAGAGCTTTTCGTGAGAGTACTCCAAGAACGTTTGCGCGTTTGTGAGGTTCCAGTGGGATTCAGATTACGAAAAGGTTCGACGAAATTCAGTTTCATGTTCCGCATGAGGAATTTGTACTACGCTTTCAAGTTCTTGGTTTCATGAATCCAACATGTCTGTGCGCACCATCTATGCTGAAGTGTCATAGAAAGTCACATTACCTCACGCGAACAGCTAGTGAATGTTCACGTTGCAGGTTCGCTGGAAAAACCTAGCGGCTTTTGTTTGCTGCTTCCTTATTGTGGCATGTCTTTTCTATTTTCAACCACAATCCATCGTCCTGCAGACAATTTTCTCCTTACTTGGACTATTTGCGCTAATACTGGGCTTACTTGGCTTCAGTTTGAGGGACCTTTTAGAAAAGCGACCTCGAGCTTCCCGAGGAAGTCATCCTGACGAAATCACAGTGAAACGCAGCTATCGAGAGGGACCGATAAGGACAGAAGAGCTAAGATTCGTTGGGCAAAAGGCTGTAGACAAGTATGTTGACGGAATGTCGAAGTCTCTTCGTCTAGAAGCTGTTTCTAACGTAGGAGTCATTGAACTGATCCGACAGGGTAAGTATGACCAAGCAGAGGTCGAGGCCAGAAAGGCCACCGAAGCGATTGAGAGCTCAAGGACAAGAGAGAATACTCTTGAACTGAGCCAGATGTATTTGATCAGAGGAGACGCAGCTTTCAACACTGGGCGTTTTGCTGAAGCTGAACAGTTCTACGGTTTGTCACTCAAGTTGGCCAGAGAGACCAAAGATGAATCCTTGTCGACAGCAGCGTATGTCGGAGTCGGAATTGCCAAAGGAAGCCAAGGGGACGACATTGGAGCATTGGAAATTTTCGATCGAATACAAAATGTTACTAGCACCATTTTTTGGCTGAATAAGGGAAGAGCCCTTCTGAACTTAGGTAGATATGATGAAGCTGCGGAGCTCTATAACCAGAACTTAAGGATCAGTCGCAACCTGCAGGACCAAGAAGGAATCGCCGTCTGTCTCCATCAGCTTGGCATGATAGAGCAGGACAAAGGCAACTATGATGAGGCTAAGAGACTCTATAATGAGAGTCTCACCATCGACCGAAAGCTTGGCAACCTGTCGGGAATTGCCACAACACTAAATCAACTTGGCTTGGTAGAACAAGACAGAGGAAACTACGACGATGCCAACAGGCTGTTCGGTCAAGCTCTAGAGATCTACCGAAAGACCGGAGAGCAGTTAGGAATAGCGATGTGCTTGAACAATCTAGGTCTTATTGCGCAGAATAGAGGGAACTATGATGATGCGACTAGGCTGTACCATCAAGCCCTTGAGATAATGAGTAAGGTCGGCGATCAAAAGAGAATCGCCATGACTCTTGGCAACTTGGCAATAATATCCAGAGAGAAAGGAAACTACGATGAAGCGAGACGGTCGTTCAATCAAGCTAGAGTTATCTATGAAGCGCTTGGAGCTCGACCAGAATTGGCGATTTGTTTGAACAATCTTGGAGCGGTGGAGCATATTGCGGGCAATTATGATGAGGCATCTAGGCTGTATCATCTCAGCTTGGATATGATACGGAAACTTGGTTATGATAGCAAAGTAGCCAATACGTTGAGAAACCTTGGGGACATTGCGAGTGATGGGGGTGACCAGAAGGAGGCGACCAAACTCTACAACGAAAGTCTGAAGATTAGTATGAAACTTCACGATCAATCAGGAATCGCTAGGTCGCTGCATTCACTTGGAATAGTGGAGCAACACAGGGAGAATTATGGCGAAGCAAAGCGGCTCTATGATCAGAGCTTGCAGATCAGATTGAAACTTGGCGAGCAATTGGGAATAGCACAGACAATGCATCAATTGGCTAACATAGAATACTTGAAGCGCAACTATGATGAAGCTCGGAATTTGTATGAGAGAAGCTTGGCTCTCAACCGGGCGGTCGGAAACCGATTAGGAGAAGCAATGACGATAGGTATGCTAGGTGCCCTAGACGAAGTCCAAGGCCTCTTAGCATCTGCTGAGAAGCACTATCATGAGGCCTACCAGATCTTCGATGCTTTAGGAAGGAAGAAGGACCTGGAGACAACCAAAGAGAACCTAGAGCGTGTACGAAGTAGAAGACATAGCAGTAGCTGACCCCGGAAAATTCGGTAAGTCATCTGGTTCTTCTTGGGGGGGGTGGTACTAATGGTGCGGGCAACGGAAATTGAACCATCGTCTCTGGTGGTTTAGTGTGTGTGGTATCAGTGGTGCGCACACACACACAGAGAAAAAAAAGTCTCGTGACAACCCGTACTGGAAATACCCCATCATAGGGGGAGGGTTCCCTAACAGAAACACCCCCCCAGCCCGGGTGAACACAAGCACGGCGATAGCGCTCATTCGACTTGCAAAGTCCTTTCCAGAAGCTCCTGGTTCAAAACTCTTGCCAACCCTAAGTCTGTAAAGGCAGGTTCAGACATTTCATGTTCCAAGAGCCGATCCATTTCATGTACTGCCCGCTTGATCTTTTCTGCGAACCCATGCGAGAAGGCTCCATGCTGTCGGCGACTAATTTCGTTCGAACTAAGTCTTTTTGCCATTGCCGCGTTCAGACCTTCCACAACTTTCGCGATGTCCTCAAGGTCGCGTAAAAGCTCCCCGTAACCCCCTTTCAAGAAATCTGTATCTAATTGGGTTCGCTTTATTCTATCTTGAAATATAGCCCTGAATCGGTTGAGTTCTTGAAGTACGTCCACATCTGGATTACGGCCTAGAGAAATCCCCAAGTAGGTATATGATTCACCGAGAAGACCGTGAGTGTCGATAAGGAATGGGCGAATTCTAATGTATTCTTCTCCCATAGCCCACCTTCGGCTCCAACGTCTTGCATCCCCTTCGAAATCGCCTCTAACTAATGACGCGCCATAAGTCTGCTCCAAAAGACTCGGATTGCTCGAATGTCTAATCAACGACTCATAATGAGCAACTAGCCTAAGTTTGCCAGGGATTAGTTTGAGCTCCAAGATAGATGCAGCAAGAATGCATATCACCGCAAAACCAAATATGAAATGAATGAACTCGATGGGGATGATACTCGTTAGATTGAGTGGTGGGAAGACGAGAATCAGACCAATGCCAACGCACGCATACCATCCTCCAACCACATATGCGACTGAATTGGCCATGTATGGACTGCTGAGTAGGTCAATGAAGGACTTCATTCCCAGCAATCTGCTTCTATTCACCCAAGCAGTGATTCGCAGAAACGCTGGAAGAATGAATCGCTCAAGAGGTGCTGTGTAGAACAACAGACCTCCAAGGGCCGATCCTAAGGTGACGCTCAGGGCTATTCTAATCTCAACTGCAACAGCAGGAATCACTAAACTAGATGCCAGGTAACCCAGGCCGAGTTCAAGTATGCCTAGGCGATATGGTCTTTGCCCCACAATGTCCAACACTAACAGTCTCCTAGATAATTCAGCTGAGTAACACTCCAGTCATGCCAACACTGCCAACTTTCGTCTGACTGATGAGTGGAGTCCGAAGTCTCTGCTGCTTCGCGCCTTCTGGCGCAGGGAATGAAGTGTGCTCTTTCCAATGCCAACCTCCTTTGCCTCAAACTGAGTTAGAGCAAGAATCCTAGCTCTCAACTCACGGTCAACACGTCTCTTCAGGTTCGGTGCGGGTTCTGCAAAGTCAAGCGTAAATGATTTTCCGCTCAGGAAGTGGGCCAGTTCAATGGCCTTCTGCTCTATCACGGTATCCCATTTTAGAACACGCCCACGGTAGAGAACACCCGAATTGTAGCGGGCATTCAACAGTTCAATGAACCTGAACTTAGCTTCGATCTCCAGCCGATAGCGATAATCATCGCCTGTGAAGAAGAAGTCACGCAGCTTCAAAGCACCTGACTCAAACGCTTCAACCACCGAAATGTCCGTCAACCAACGAAAAGGCTCCTGAAGGTCATAGACTAAAGATTGCTTGGTTTGGTAATCGCTGAAATCATGCAAAAACCCGACAGAAGGTTCCAAGCCAATGGTGTTGATTGATCTTCGGCATTCTCCTTCCAAGAATCCGTATCCGTAGTTCAGAGCGGCATTGACTGGGTCTGTTGCATTGTTTTGGTGACTGGTGGTCATGCGTCCCTGAAAGTCCAACGATTCAGGCATCACTTTCCTGAATGCTTCCCAGTACCTCCTAGCCACACGTCCTTCTACAACGCGAACATCCGGTACGGTAGAAGCATTCCTGAGCTTTGATGCCTCAAATCTTGTTACTCGAATTTCTCTAGCAATATCGTAGCGTTCACCCAGCCAGTCAAGAACTTGTAGACTTCTGGCTGTCTTCGCTTGAACAAGTGCTCTAGCTATGTCGAACTTCTTATTCGGATTCTTCGCAGCCAAGATCTGCGCAGCCCTCAGATCGGCCTTAACGGGCATTGGTGGTAGAATACTGGAAATTAGAGTTCCATCGAAGTTCATTACGAAAACTGGAATCTTGTTTCGCGAAAGCCAATGCAAGGCCTGTAGGGAAATGTAGCCGCTGTGACCGTCAATGATTACGCTGCTATACGGAAAACGTCGAGGTCTAAACCGTGTCGAAGTTGATGGTCTTCGGTCTTCTCGGCCATCCGTAACTTCCAGATCAGACCGCGACTTGAGATTACAAACCTTGACCTTCACGCCGTACCCGGACAGGTGCAGCGGGTTCATCGTTTCGCCTCCTTCAATTTGCGAATCCTAATCTCACTGTCAGTCACTGATATCGCCAAAGTGTCACCCTCTCTCAATCTCATTCCGTCTGCCACAGGTTTTGGTATGGTCACACGCAGTGAGTTACCCACCCTAGCCAGTTTCATTTTGAACTGAATTGGCATTTGCTAATCGAGAAGAGTATATACGGGCGTATATACTTAAGACTTACCGAAAAACCAGTAGACGATTGCCCAAGCAGTTCTCTATTTGGAAGAATATCTCCGCGACGGGGTTAAATCTGATGTCTTTTTGCCACAGTACGGGCAAGATTTCAGGTGTTCAGCTGTAGGATACGTTCGTGTACTCCCTAATGAGTCCCAATCAGCTAGGGACTCCCGTTCTGCGTGTTCCTCAAAGCAGTGGTGATCCCACATGAGGATTTGGAAGGAGCTGGGGTTTTCCATTCTTAGCTTGAATGGGTATAGAATGTAGGTAGGATTGAGAATATGCTGTTCGACGCGGTCGGTACGCTTAGCCTCCCGCAAGGCTTCCAGCCTTTGACGCCATAACCATTCGATGGCAAAACTGCGTAGCTCCGCATCGCCTGCTATGGCTGACCAAAGAATTTCAGGTTCCTCTGCCGCAAACAGAGCTCTTCTGCGCGCTCCTGCAATGTTTGGTTCATCCCACGGATATGGATGCAGCAGTTCGTCCAACAGAAGAGCCCGTGGTTCAAGAATGCTACGGAGTTCAGTTTCAATGTACTCATCAACAGTGCTGAATTTCCCGCTGTAAGGGTCGTTGTGCCACGCATTTCTTGTGCGTGTAAGTTCATCGATGTCGAAGGCAAAGGCTATGTTGGCAGGACACGTTCTGACGATCTCATTGGCCGCATGATTTAGCGCCTTGCACACAATAGCATCTACTTCAGCACGGATGTCCGCAATCTCAACTCGTTCTTGAGGAGGTTTGAACTTCTGGAAGTAACTCCATTTGCGGAAGACGAGAGGTAACATCCCTTCGTAGTCCTGAGCAAGCCGTTTCACGGACTCCGCTGCGGGATGTCTTGCCGCCAGGTACCGAACTAACCCCAACAAAGTAGGCTCAAAGATTATCTCTTGGGACCTGCCAAGTTTTTCGGGGTCAAATTTCCTCCTCACTGACCCTTCATTCTCTAACGACTGAAGGTGCGAATGAACTGTCTTGTAGTCGTATCTCGTGATGTCCTTCTTGATGTTCTTTTTGTGTGGGTCTAGCCTAGGCCTGTCACTTAGACTAGATGCAGAACCTTGACGTCTTCTCACCAGCCCCTCTAGAACGTCAAGTCGCCCATGCGAACCAGAAGGTCTTCCGGGTATTCGACGGACTTTTTGTTTCATTAGCAGCGCTTCGTAAGTATGGATTAGGTAAGTATGGATTCCAGACCATACTTATAATCTCTTGGCGTCCAACAAGCACCTGACAAACGTTGAACGCGCATAGAGAAGTAATAATTGGCGTTCGGATTCCGAAAAAAATGCACGACCTACTCATTCAGGCCGTGATTAATGACACGCACATGAACATGTCCGAGCTCATAAGAGACGCAATTCGGAGCTTCTTCGAGTCAAGAGGGCGCGAACTTCTCCAACGATCGAAGACTTCCAAGAACTGGGTCTTCTGGACGAAATCGAAGAGGAGGAGGTCAGATAGGATGGCGCACTTCGCCGTGAACCCAAACGCTGGATGGCTTCCTCACCTCGTGAAAAGCAACGGTCGGTGAGTAGACCATGAAGGACCTCGAACCACTAGCTGATATGATGACTCTGACGCTGTATACATCCTACATCAAGAACGTAGAGAAACCCAACAGCCTGCTAATCATAGCAAAACCCGAGTCGGGCAAAACGGAGATAATGAAGAAGTTCATCCGAAACAAGAACATCGCATACTTCAGCGACGTTACCGCGTTCGGAATCGAGCGCGATTATCTGCCCAAGATTGAAGCAGGTGAAATCCGCCACTTAATGCTTTCCGAGCTCATGAAGCCGCTCTCACGCAAAGAGTCCACAGTCAAGACTTTCATCAGCTTCATGAACTCCTTGATCGAGGAAGGAGTATCATCCGTTTCTACATATGCAACAAGAAGAATATCAGAGAAGCATGTAAAGTGCGGAGTCATCACAGCCATCACGGGCGAAGAACTTCGCGACCAACGTCATAACTGGGGACGCATTGGATTTCTCTCCAGAATAGTCCCATTCAGCTACAGTTACGGCATGGAGACCGTGCGCAAGGTCTTCGACTACATACTCGGATTAGACTACCTTGCCGAGTATGACATTGAACTGAAGCGGATTCCAAAACAAGACAAAGAAATCAAACTCCCAAGAAGATACGCACAAGCTATTCTCCCATCAACAACCACAATCGCCCAAGCACAGGAAACCTACGGCTTCCGATTACAGAAGCAATTCCAGGCACTCATGCAAGCATCCGCGTTGGAAAGAGGACAAAAGGCCGTAGGATCAGCAGACGTCGACCGCGTTCTACACCTAATGAACTGGGTGAACTTCAACGAAAATCCGATCGGCCCTGCTAGGGCCAAGGCGAGGTAGCGCTCTGACGGTGAATGAGGTGTGACCTTTCGTCGTCACAGGTTCACAAAACGTGAACGTGCGAATCGAATCTACCGCCGCATCTACAATGCAGGAGACAGAGGGATCTCAGTCAGACAAATCGCTCGGCTTGAATCTATCTCGAAAAGTCGAGTCTACTACTATCTTAACCCAATTCGCAGAGTTCAGAGAGCGCAGACTTTTAGGATTGAACGGCTCGATGGGAAATTCTACTACGTCCCGCCGATCGAAGCCAGCATTGAACTAAAGTCTACCATGAAGAGACAGTCTTACCATGGGGAGACAGAAGCCGAACTGCGAGGATACCTCAACTATACGTCTTCAAGCCACCGGTCTAGGAACATTGACATCGATTGTGTTATGCTCGTTCCGCACAATAGAATTGCAATTCTAGCGGGCAGCGAACGAATCAAAGACATGGTCGAAGCACGATTCGGTCACAAATTAACGTCAATGCTGAAGTTCGGAGTATCAGAAGCGACACCCAACAGCGCCAACCATTTCATGTTCCAACGCCGTGGGGGTGGCTGGATTGCGTTCTAGCGAGATTATGCTTGACTTCGACGACTGCTCACGCAGCCGCCTGCTCCACTTGATCCGTTCCCGTTGGGGATTCCTATTCCGGTTCAGCTGGCCACTGGTCGGAAGACTTCGGGTCCAGCATGCTGACGTCAGAAGGACGAGACACGGATACCATGTTCGAATACGCGTCAAGAACAAGATTCCAAGCTGGGAACTCAACTTCCTGCAACTCGCTCTCGGCTCAGACTGCCGCCGCGAATGCATGAACCTGAGAAGAATCAAATCATGCAAGCAGATGAAGTCCTGGAACGTCCTATACGCGTTCAAATTCAACAATCGCGGAGACGTTACCAGCCGCGAGAAACTCGACCTCCGACTGTCCAGAAGGATCGCCGACATCGTCAAAGGATTCCAGAAAGGGCTGACGGTTTCAACACCATACCGCAGCAAAAGCCAGGGCACAGCGAGGTGAGTGACTTTATCCAAAACAGAATGGACAGGACAAAGCAGACGAAAACAAAAGCTCTACGCTGCTAAGGGGAGCTACAGCGTTAACATTACACCCGAAGTGGAACTATGGGGATTAAAGAAAGGAGACTCGGTATGGGTGGATGAACTGACGAAGCACCTGAGAAGTAAGCTTGACAGGCTCTGGAGTGAAGGCATATCCGGTGGCGACTTCATAGTATCTGCAATAGGCTCATCAATAGAGGTTTTTGGAAGGTACGATAAGATAATCGACGACGAAGGAAATACGATACGGGCTAACACGCTCCTAGAAGACGTGCGGAGAATCGTGACCGACTACGCGATAAGGCAGGTTCTCCACAATGGCTTCGCCGCAGAAATCAACCCGCTAACAAGATTCTATGTACTGTGGCGATGGGCATATGGCGAATCAACGGTAGTTTTCGACGATGCGCGTAAATTAGCACAAAGCGTCGGGATAGACATCGCCAATGAATGGAATAAAGGTTTCATTCGCAAGGATAAGGAATTCATTAGTGTTCTTGGGCCAGAGGATAGGAAGATAGAAGAACTTGAAGGCTCAACGGAGTTGATCGACGTTCTCCACAGAGTTCTTCTTCTTTGGAAAAAAGGATGTAATGATGATGTGGTTAATGTGTTGAAAGAAACTGGTTTCGGCAAAAGCGAAGTTTTCTATCGAATAGCCCAGGCGGTCTCTGAGTCGCTGCGAAATGGCAAAGAAAAGAAATTGCTAGAGGGATTCTTGTCAGGCAAGGGACGAATTACGGAGCAGGTGATGAAGGAGACTGGTCAAACGAGGTTGATTTGAATGAAATCGTTCCACACAATCGCTGTCCCACATAAGGACATTCTTCAGGGCAAGCTCACAATGGAGGTGTTCGCCGCTGACCTTTGGGACACCTATCAGGGCAGGGCGCCTGAGGAATACAAGAATGCGAACCGCTTCTTCGAAAAAACTCAGCTTACAAGAGGTCTAACCACCCTTCTTGATGTTGTTGAAAGGCGCCTACAGGGAAAGGGCGGTGACCCAGTCATTCAAATCCAAACTCCCTTTGGAGGTGGGAAGACACATGCGCTCATAGCAATGTATCATAAGGCGAAGGAATGGAATACCAAAACCGTTGTTATCGTAGGCACGGCGATGAGTAAGAAAGACACGATGTGGGGGTCGATTGAGAAACAACTTACGGGGAGCGTTCGCAAACTCAGCGGTGAAGTGTCTCCTGGCAGAGAGGCATTAAGAAGCGTTCTAGAGAAACATCAACCGCTTCTAATCCTGGTGGATGAAGTTCTCCAGTACACAACTAAAGCGTCAGGCGTCAAGGTAGCAGACAGTACGCTGGCGGCACAATCCCTCGCATTCATGCAAGAGTTAACTGAAGTCGCAGGAACACTTGAGAAGACCTGTGTCGTCGTAACCCTGCCCTCAAGCTACCTTGAACACTACGACGAGAAGGGCGAAAGACTGTTCCAGCAACTCCAAAAAGTCTCGGGAAGAATTGAGAAGATTTACACTCCAGTTGAAGAAAACGAGATTACAGGCGTCATCAGAAAGAGGTTGTTTTCGAAAATAGATGACAATGAAGCTAAGTCGATAGTTGCCGACTTCCTAGAATACGCTGAGAAAGAAGACATACTTCCTGTTGGAAAGGAGGTTTCTGAATACCGAGAGCAATTCCTCGACTCTTACCCTTTCTTGCCAGAAGTTGTCGACGTACTCTACAAAAGATGGGGAAGCTTCCCAACATTTCAAAGAACTCGTGGAGTTCTCCGTCTCCTATCGCTAGTCATCTACGCACTGAAGGACAGTGCAAGACCATACATTACACTTGCAGATTTCGACCTTGGAAATGAACAGATCAGACGGGAACTGATCAAGCATATTGGTAGCGAGTTTGACAGCGTCATCGCCGCCGACATAACTGGCACAGGAGCAGGCTCAAGAACCGTCGACAAAGCTTTAGGCAAATCATTCCAAGGGCTTGCAATCGGTTCAAGGGCAACGAAGACGATTTTCCTCTACTCGTTCTCTGGGGGCCAAGAAAAAGGCGCCCATATGGGTGAAATCAAACGCTCATCCACCACCATGGAAAATCCGTCAAGCGTAGTTGCTGAGGCAGTCGAACAACTGAAAACCAAACTATTCTACCTTCAAAGTTCAGACGGCAAGTATTACTTTTCAAACCAAGCCAACCTGAACCGCATACTCGTAACGAAAATTGAGAACATCAAACCAGAAACCCTCATCGACACCGAGAAACAACTCTTGAAAAACCAAGTTCAAAGGTCAGGAGCCAAACTGAAGGTCTTTCCTTGGCCTGAGAAACCCAAAGACATACCCGACACTGAAGAATTGAAACTCGTTATAGCTTCAGCAAAAAATGAAGACCTAATGAAGAAATTGATTGAGACAAAAGGGGCAGAAACACCAAGGACTAACGTGAACACAATTTTCTTCCTGTGCCCCGCTGACTCGGAGCGAGCCCTGTTCTCTGACACACTAAAGAGGAGAATTGCCTACGAAGAAATTCAAACCGACAAGACCGTCAATCTAACACCTGAACAACTGAAAGAGGTGAGCAAGAACCTTGAAAAAGAAACTGAGAACATGCAAGACGCTTTGTGCAGACTCTACAGGATCATATATGTTCCTTCAAAGGGCGGAATCAAAGAAATTGACATGGGCATCCCCACATACGGAGAAAGGAAACTGCTCGACGACGAAGTATATGACAAACTCCGACAGGAAGGAGAAATTCTTGAAAAAATCGCCCCCCTAGTCATCGTGGAGAAATATCTGAAAGACAAGGAATACGTCAAACTCAGCCAAATCTACGACGCAATGCTCAGAACCCCAGGTGAACGCAGAGTCCCGAACGCCACAATAATTGACGAGGGAATCAAAGAGGGCGTAAGACGAGGTTTCTTCGGCTTAGGCGAAGCAAAAGAAGACGGAAAAGTCACCTGCCGATTCTTCAAAGAAGACGCAAGCATATCGGGAAGCGAGACTGAGGTGTTGATTAACGAAACGCTATGCTTGGCTCAGAGACAGCCAAGTGGCTTAGAAATCGAAACACCAACCCTAGAAAATGGAATTGAAAGCACCGAGAAGTTAGAGGCACCGTCGGAAACATCAGAAGCAGCGGGCAAGGTGATGCATGAACTTTCCTTGAAATTCCCGATTCCAAGAGGCAAAATCTCTCAAATCATGGGAGTCATGAATTTCCTTCAAAGCAAATTCCAGTCCTTAGAAATGGAGATCAGAGCAAAAGACGGCTCGGTCACTGAAGATGAATACGCAGACAAGATAAAGGAAGCCATGAAACAGTTAGGCATAGATTTGGACAAAGAATGACAAATCGGATTTATGGTTGCTTGCGTCTTATCGTTCGCCTTGAATAGCAACGGTATGAACTCCATCTCACCTGCCTTGCTATTAGTATGGAAAGTTAGGGTAACGTCAAGTTGTCGTCACCGAAGAGTTCTCTGAATGGCCTGTAAAATTCCGTCACCTATGCGCGTGTAGGTTCTGCCAAGAACTCACTTTGTTTGGTCGTTGAGGCCGAGGGTCTTCTTTTCTTGGTCTGTGAGGTCGTCGCGGCTTCGAAGATATTTTCTGAGTTCGGTTCGTGCTAGGGCGCCGACTTGTTGGCCTTCTTTTTTGGCGATTCGTTCGATGATGGCTGCGACCTCTTTGGTTTCTCGGAACGTTAGCTGTTCCGAGTAATTCACATCGGACAACTGCGCATCACATGGAAACGATGGCATGCTCTCTTATGCAGGTTTCTGCCACATTTGTGTTGAGGCCGGCGATTTCAGTTCGGTTAGATCTGATGCTTCCGGACCTTCGGGTCTTGGGGAAATATGAGCGCTACGGCTCGCCTTTGGAATTATCGGAGGGCTCTGCCTCTCGCTGCGCCAAGAATCCCAACCCTAGCTTCGGTTGGTCCAAGAGAGTTACTGAGTCCTCAAAGAAAATGTCCGAGTAAGCAGCTGCACGATAGGAACCGCAGCCTTCAACGCGACCAAGTCTTCAATCAGCGGCGCCAGGAGCGGTTGCGGTTGTGGGGTTACGTAGAACTCAAGAACGGCGATGTTCTCAGCTTGGATGATGCGCTTCGGAAACTTCGTGATGGTTTGAGCAGGAACCCGAACCGGCAAGTCGCCGGAATCAGCAAGGACCGGTTATTGAGGGGTCATAAGACTCTCGGATCGAAGAAATGGGGCTTTTCTTCATGCGGTCCAATCTTGACCACGAATATTGTCGTGGCCGAATCAATGGAATAGGACACGAAGTGACTTTCGAATGGAGCCTCAGACCTCAAGCAAAATGAAAATCAACGACTCAACCTGCTGCCAGCAGATCACTTTCAAGACTAAACAACTACTAGGATAAATTTGCCTGATTTCAATCGCGTCTGATTTCTATGCTCTGTTTTGTATTTTCTGGAAGTGGAAGGCAACTACTCCGAAACCAAAAGCAAGCAGGTGCTGCCAATCAGCGAAGATTGCCGAAATCAAACCTAGTTGCACTGAGTTAGTAAGGAAGTCAATGAATGCGATTGCCAAGAGAAATCCTATTGCGATTGGTGCAAGTTTTTCCCATTTTCTCAGACCATTACTAAACTGAGAGTTAGAATAGTTATAGACCGCCATTCCCATGAAGGCATAAATGAAGAGCGACAAACCAATTGATGGTTCACCTTGCGCTACCCAGCGCCGGATGGTGATTGCTTGGTTAATGCCGTAAACAATCAAAAAGGACTTGAATCTTTCTTTCTTGGAGTCTGCGCAAACCCACAATTCGACAAGAGAACCAGCAATCCCCAGGGTAATGACGTTCCCAATAAGGTGCCATGAATCTGCATGGATTATCGGGTTAATTATCCATTCCAGCAACCTGTTGGACGGCGGCTTATTCACCGTGACAAAGTAAATGGCACTAAGAGTGATCAAGCCTATGGTCAGAAATGGGATCTTATCGAGTTTTGAGGTCAAAATTACCTGAGCCATCTCTGAGTTATTTTCTCTTCTGTTCCTAGCGTAAGCAGTTCTAACCGGAAACGCCTTTCCATCTTCTTGTTCGGTGCTTATAGATCGGGTACGGCTTCAGTAGTTTCCCTTTGTGTCCTTTGGCGGATTTCTCCTTAGTGACTCTCGACAGTGGCATTACCACTCTGCAACTGCGGCAGCGTACCATAGGATCAGGCAGGTCAGGCCTGTAGTGGCTCGCCCCGAAAATTGGAGGGTTCCTACTCGTCCCCATTGGAGAGTAACAGAAAGGGCAAAAATACAGTGTGACTAAGCGCAAGGTGCTCCCTGGTTCCTTGATCTTTGTGTTTCGGTATCAGGTTGTGATTGTACAAGACCCAACCCAACGCCCCCGGAAAAAAGCGGCTCGATGAACAAGACTGGCCTTACACTAGAAGAACAATGGAGTTCTGTCAAGTTGCTGTCGGCTCCTGTGATTGATCCAACCGCCTTACGTGGAATGTCTTCCAGTTGTGAAAATCAATCTCGAACATGGCATCACAACCCTCTATGTCTCTCGCCCCCACACTCAAACCTAGTCTAATGATGCCCTTCGGATGACCAATTACTCTACTGCCGTATGAGGCCCCCATAGATGTTGTGAGGTACTCGCGTGTGAGCGGGAACATAGACTCGCTCATCATAGCCCTTCAGAGTGAAGAAGAGAACAAATGACTCTCCCACTGGACCGGGATGGATGTACTCTATTTCATCTTTCAGCTTTCGCTGATCTCTTATGAGCGCGATAGCATACATTTCGATTCCAAATCTGTCGAACTCCTCTAGAGTCTCCGAGCCCTCGAAGTCCAATCCGAATGTCGAATTCTCAGTTGATGGAATGAAACGAATTTGATCGGCTCCGCAATAGGCTATCACGTCATCAACGGTCTTTTCTCCTTCATTCCGCACTTTGACGTAGTAGAACCGAACTTCATGCTCACGTTTTTTTCCGTGAGGGAACCTAACAACGAGTTTCTTTATACTGTCTGACTTGAGATCTGCATTTGTGATGATGAGCTTGGGCTGACTTTCCATGACCTGGCCTATGCCAGTATCACCCGAGCTTACTGCGCTCGTACCTCCTGATCCCTTATACCCAGCTGGAAGCACCCAGAACGAAGTTGACTTTTCCTTTACGGGAATATTGTCTGAATCCTTCCTATCCCAGACTCCGATTTGGACGAGATATTTGCCAGTAGGAAAGTTTCTTGGAATCTGGAAGCTCCATTTCGCCTCGTGAATATCTTGCCCACTGAGAACACCCACATCGCCTTCCTTGGAGCGTTGAAAGGTGTTATAGGCAGGCCAGAACTCTTCATTACCATTCGGCAGGAGAACTTTGGCTGTGAAAAGACCATAGTTCAGGTGACCCTTGAACGAAGACTTGAAAGATACAGTTTCTCCCAACAAAAAGCGATTCTTTCCAACAATCTCGGCATCAAATGTTCGTCGCCACTTTCCTACAACTAACGCAAAAGCATAGATGAGATAGACCGACAAAGCGACGCCAATCGCAGTCAGAAGCCCTTGAATGATTAGGACATTTGATACACCGAATGCTACCTCAAAGTATGAGGCCGTAGGACTGCCAGGAAGGGAAAGCAACAATTCTAGCAATATCCAGACAATCCCAGCCACGATTGTGAGAACTGTAGAACGAGAGGCTTCCATGAATGATGGTTCACGCCCTGCCTATTTATGCCCCAACTTCCCGGTGGCAACCCGACGATTTTTGACACACCGAAAGAATCATGCGAACCAATGAGAACTTGACAAGACCAACAACGGGAATCGATAATAGAGAAAACACCAAGGAATCATGTCGAATCGAATTGACCGAGATTCCGAGCGTTGACCGCTTTCCTTTCCACATAAAGCAAACTCAATCCGATTTTTGCATTCCTGCCAGCATTGAGGCAGTGACCAGATATTTTGTACCTAATTCAACCGTGACGCAGAATTACCTATGGAATACATTCGTTGCCGCGTGCGCCAAGCAGAATATGAGGCCACAAGACATTAGTTTCAAGTCAATCAAAGAACTTGTCATTGACAATGATTCGAACTTCACGTGGGCTGAGTCGCGGTACATTGGCGGCGGTGAACTCCATAGCTTTGAGGAGTTGTCCAGTGTCGTGAGACATAGCGTAGACGAAGGAATACCACATATGATTTCAGTTCCAGTTAGACTACCGGCCATCTCCAGAACGCTATGGCATATGTTAACCACTATCGGCTACGATCACCTCAACTTGCGAGTATATGACCCTGACCAGTCCAAGCAAAGCCCGTACGATCTACCTCTGGCAAAACTACGCGCAGATCTTGAAACTCTTGCCCATACGAGTGTTACAGATTCCCTCGTGCTTCGGCCAAAGCGTAATTTGAACCATGATTAGTGTGTATAAACCAGTTCCTTGTCAGCCAGTTAATTTGTTTCTCTTGAGAAACTCGCCGAGGAGAAAGTGTATTATTTGCGCCTCAGAGTAACAATGATTGTGGCCGGTGAATTTTTCTGGGGAGACCAAGAGAAGTAGCCACAGAAATTAAACAAGGTCTGACACCCTATGAAATCAGTGAGAAATTAGGAATCAGCATTAACTCGGTCTTGCCGTACTTGGGTCGTGTGCTGGGAGAAGGACTTCTTACCAGGTCCGAAATATTCGATACAATTCCTCGGACTCGACGGGACATCATAATGTCTGGTATCTCGAGAGTGGAGGAACTGGACGATTATGATGTCCGAAGTAGGATTTGGTATACTAACAAGGGCAGCTGGCGTAGCTTGAGCGAAGCGGAAGCAGATATGAATGTAATTCTGCTTTACAGTGAAAAACTACCGGATGATTTTGAATCCTGGGTAGAGACATTACCGTTTCCTCTAGCTTCTATTTTGTGGCGCTATCACGCTGACTCTAAGGTGTCCTTGAAGAATAGTCACCTGCTTCATTTCTTTGAAGCTCTTGCTCAATTCGTTGTTGATCTAATGTTAAGTGCATTCTACTCGGACAAGACATTCTTTGAGGAGAATAGCGTGAAATGGGTCGAAGGCGATCCATCACACCCCAGGGGATTGCGGCGGAGCACATTCGGCACCTGGGTGGCTATTGGTGAAAGACTTGCGAGGTCTACACGGCGAATGCTTGTTGATGAGAGCCAGCGAGATTTCTGTTTGAAACTCTACAAAATGAAGGCAACCAGGCTGATTGACATAATGGTGGACAGGGATTTGTATTGTGTTCTGAGGGCTGTTAACGAATACAGGAACAATTGGCTAGGACATGGCGGTGTTGTTGGTGAGAAAGAAGAGGAAAAGCGTCTCGGTCTACTTGAGAGAGAGTTGACTAACTTCAAGCAGCTATCTATTGGATTCTTCGACCAGAATCTACTTCTGAGCCCTAGCATGGGGTCCTTCTCAGCAGGCATCTACAAGTATGACGTAGCCAACCTCATGGGAACGAGAACCATTTTTCGACAACTAGAGGTTGAGACGTCGACACCAATGGAGAAGGGAAAGTTGTACCTTCTCGAAACAGGCAACCACACCCCGTTGGAACTCTTGCCACTATTCAGAATAATGCCCAGTCCGAAGACATCGGAAAATGCGTGCTATTTCTACAACCGGGTTGACAAGGAGGGTGTGCGATTGGTCTCGTACCATTTTGAACAAGAGGCAGAGATAGTTCAACCAGACGATGAAATCCTGAACATAGTCAGAATATTCGACTGAAGGCTACCCTGACGATGTTGACAATAAAGTCCCAGGGATATCCAGCGTCGAAGACGACTTTCTGTACAGCCACCAGAGCGCCGTTCCACTCTTCCACTTTTCTAGCTGTTAAGTCGGCATGACATCCAGTACTTGTTTGTTGTATTTGATTTGGGTATTCACAAAATCAGCTATCTTTCCGAAGGCCTGAGTATTCACAAGGTAATTCCGAGCATTGAACGGTTTGTTCCCGAATGCGCTTTTTACATTGTCTATATGGAGTGCCAACTGATCCACGAGCCACCCGTACAACTTCTCGGCTACGGAAGGATCAGCAAGCATGGCACTGTATATTTTCGCAAAATCGTAGTCATCACCGTACTTGTTCTCAAAAAGCAAACTAAAGAGTGCCACCAGCTGCGTGTCTGCATGAGGCAAGAACTCTATCAGCTTTCCCAGATGTCCAATTTCGGACTTTTTCCTCCCCGGAAACCCATGCTCTTCCGCTTCCTTGTATGTCCTGCTGAACTCGCTGATTTTTCCATTCACGAGTAACAGCAAATGATGACTTGCCAACAGTTGGTATGGAGTGGTCGAGGGGTTGAAGACTTTTTCATAGAATCCGCCAAAGTCCTCTGAAACGAAAATTTCAGCCTTCTGGGATTTCGCCTCAGCAGGCATCTTGAGCTTCAAAGCCATGAATGCCTTACCACACGTTTCGTTGCTAAGAACTCGTTCCATTTTCCCACTAACATACCTGAGCGCTTCCCGTCGCTTGTTGACCCAAATGGAATCCCATTCCCTTCTTTTCCTCTCGTAGAATATCGGTGGGGTTAGTTTATCGAATTCCTTTTGGAGTCTGACCTGCTCTATATCTTCAGAAAACAGGTCTCTGCCCTTAACTGGTGACTGAGTGTTGTTTGAGATAGCTATCTTAGCAGCCAGGTCTAGGTCTTTGGTCTCTATCACCCGCATCATTAAGAAAACATTCTCGAGCTTGCCGAGGTTGCGGAATAGGGTATTGCAGGTTTGTGCTCCGTTGACTATCCTCAGATTTGAGAAACGAATCTGACTCCTGCCAACCTTAAATCTGTCACAAATTGCGTTAATTCCAAGATTGTAATACCAGAAGAACCTCCTCTGGTCACTATCGTCAATAGTCCTCTCTATCTGCTTATTCACTGGATTCTTGCGACCGAGATAATGTCTCACATTGATTTGAAATATCTCGAAAGGAAACTTGGCGACTAACTCTGCAATCTGCTCGCCGGTAACTTGGCAGATTATAGATCGTGGAAGCCCCTTCATTCTGACGATCGTCGCTTTCTTTATCGGAGCTATCTTTAGGTCGGGCCCCTCTCCCCCGTAGACTTCGGAAACGTCAACATACTTCGCCATTATTTCATCTATGTAAAAGGCGTCTACGTCACATTTGACTTCGCTACGAAGAAGAGCCAACTGGGAGTCTGCATCTCTACCAGATCTGCCAAAGAACAGCAGGACAAGCCGATCACTGTATCCTTGCTTGCGGTATTTTCTGTACTCCGTGATGACTCGCACAAGTTCAGGCTTTAGTCGTTCACCGGTCACGTCTGGGTTTGTAAGCCATGTATATGCTGATCGAAGGTCTTCAACATCCTTCCTCGTACACGTCTTGATCTTGTTCTCGGAATATTTCCCTTGCACAATGTTGAGTCTTTTATCTCCTTCTTCCTCAGGAACAAATGCGTCGATTCCTTTTTCCTTGCCTCCGACGCCGACGAAGGAGAATTTGAACGCATCATTGTCGTCAAGGTCGAAGATCAGTTTGATTCCCAGATCAACGAATGCGTCGCCCAGCTGTGGGTAATTGAGTCTCCGCTTAATGTCGCCAACCTCTGTTCTGAAACCATCGACTAAGGCTTTGTTCATGAGGGATCCTCACTACTAATCATTCGGGTATCGCGGACATTAAGGCTGTGTGGGCCAGGCTGGGGGGGTGTTTCTGTTAGGGAACCCTCCCCCTATGATGGGGTATTTCCAGTACGGGTTGTCACGAGACTTTTTTTTCTCTGTGTGTGTGTGGTATCAGTGGTGCGAGCGACTGAATTTGAACCATCATTTTTAGTGGTGGTGGGTAAATTGGTGCGGGGGAGGGGATTTGAACCCCTGAACCCCTGCGGGACGAGGTCTCTTAACATTCCTCGGTTTCGAATGTTCCTGAGCTTCGCGTACACATGGTTCCTTGATGCGTCTCGCGCCTTTG
>Ga0187870_1001657_pt1 | contig 19836 bp, 16 predicted proteins | sample June2016WEW_13_1_3_FD_132974 | JGI IMG/M metagenome (GOLD analysis project Ga0187870, IMG submission 132974) | Peatland microbial communities from SPRUCE experiment site at the Marcell Experimental Forest, Minnesota, USA - June2016WEW_13_150 | ecosystem: Environmental > Terrestrial > Soil >... | reverse complement strand
CACCCGCTGTGATGGGTGCAACTGGGTCTTGCTTTGGGAGTTTCCCCGCAGCCGGCTGCTGCTTCTCGTCTGCGATTTTCTGGAGAAGTAACTCCGCTGGTTCGTCGTTCGGCTCCTGGGGAACGAGTTTGCCTTGGATGGCGAGGGTGAGGATAGCCTTGCGGAGGTCAGCGGGTTCGATGGTGAAAACGTCGTGGAAGAGGAACCCGATGTTACCTGGAGTGGGTGCATCGGCGAAGCGAGTCAGTGCAGCACGTGCGAGCGCGGCGTGCCGCATGTCGCGTTCCTGCAACTGTGTCTCCAGTCGATTACACAAGGCCATCAACTCATCCACCTTCGCCACGATCCGCTTCTGCTCGGACAGTGGAGGCAAACCAATACGAATCGGATCGAGAGCACTTTGGCTAACGGCAGGCACTGAAGTTCCTGTCTGATACTTCTTGAGATCGATGCTCTGCATTAGGATCAGAAGCCATTTACTATCGGTTAGGCCGATGGGCTGAATGCCAGAACAGTTGTTATCGATAATGGTCGGTTTGACGACAAGGCGGCGCTTGTTCGTTGCAATTGCTCCTCCGATTTTCGGGAAGATCACCGTTCCAATTGGATTTGCACGCGACCTGATCTTCTTCATCACCTCGCGGTCAATAGCATTCGCGGTAGTGCGGATCTCGACTTCATTTCCAGGGAGGTTCATATCGCTGACCTTGCAGAAGAGAAATTCCCCTTTGGCATCTCCCCGATATTGCTTTGGGAATCCACAACCAGTGGCCCAAATTCCTACATGACCAAGGGGCAGCCACGTCCAGCCTATCGGCAGCTCGTAAGCAGTTTCTGCGGTGATATAGGGACCGATCTCGGATAAAAATGGATTCTCTGACTGCCTCTTGGGAAGGCTTGCGGCGACTCGCCGAACCAACGCATCCGCCATCTCATCGTCCGAGCACTGTTCAACGAGCTTTCCTCGCACGGCAAAAGCAATGACCAACTCCCGCATCTTTTGCACTGCATTGGGCGCCTCGGTCAACAGGTCGAACTTATCGAAGAACGTCTGGATTTTCATTCGGCGGTTCCGGTGCTGGCCGTTAAAGCCCGGTGGAGTTCCTCCTTAAGGGCAGCGAGGGTCCCCGCTATCTGGGCAAGCAGCTTCTCGTACTCGGGCAGCAGGTGGTCCACGTCACCAGGTCCCTCCTCGCTTTTGTGCGGATTTTTCAGGTCCAGGTTGTAGTTGCCGGTCTTGATCTGCTCGATAGAAACGCGCCACGCCTGCTCGTTTTCAACCCGGTTCTCCCACCAAGCCCTTTCAGGTCCGAACTCCTCGATACGAATGGGCTTGCCCTTGTTGTAGCTCTTGACGCCCGGCAAATAAGGGTGCTCGTAATACCAGACTTCCGTGGTCGGCTGGCCCTTGGTGAAAAACAGTAGGTTGGTCCTAATGCCTGTATAGGGATTGAAGACGCCGTTAGGCAGGCGGACAATCGTGTGTAAGTTGCACTCTCCGAGCAGCGCCTCCTTGATGCGTCTTGACACCTTCGCCGAAGAGGGTGCCGTCGGGCAGCACCATGCCGGCGCGGCCACCCGGCTTGAGCAGCTTCATAATGAGCACGAGGAAGAGATCAGCGGTTTCTCGCGTACGGAATTCAGCGGGGAAATTGGCCTCGATGCCATCTTCCTCCATGCCCCCAAAGGGCGGGTTGGTAACGATGACGTCCACACGGTCCTTGGGCGACCAGTCACGCAGCGGGCGGGCCAGCGTGTTGTCGTGCCGCACATTGGACGGCACGTCGATTCCGTGCAACAAAAGGTTGGTCATACACAGCACGTGTGGCAGGTGTTTCTTCTCGATGCCCGAGAAGCATTCCTGGATAAAGCCTTCGTCGGCCTCAGTCTTTGTCCGTTTGCGCAAATGCTCGATGGCGCAGACGAGGAAGCCCCCGGTGCCACAGGCAGGGTCAAGGATCGTTTCCCGCTTTTCGAGGCGCGGATTGACCTGCTCGACTATGAATTGGGTCACAGCACGCGGCGTGTAGAACTCGCCCGCGTTGCCGGCGGACTGCAGATCCCTGAGGATCTTTTCGTAGATGTCGCCAAACATGTGGCGGTCATCGGAGGCGTTGAAGTCGATACCGTTGATCTTGTTGATGACCTGCCGCATGAGGGTGCCATTCTTCATGTAGTTGTTGGCATCATCGAAGGTCATGCGGATTAAACAGGCCATCTTGTCCGCACCGCCGGGTAGCGACTTGAGTCTGGGCAGGAGCGTATTGTTGACAAAATCGAGGAGTGCCTCGCCGGTGATGCCTTCTTCATCGGCTGCCCAGGTCGACCACCGCAGATGTTGCGGCAGCGGCGACTTGTAGCTGTCACGCAGGAGTTCCAGTTCCTTCTCTCGGTCGTCGAAGATCTTCAGGAAGAACATCCAGCCGAGCTGTTCCAGCCTCTGGGCGTCGCCGTAAGTGCCGGCGTCCTTGCGCATGATGTCCTGGATGGTTTTGACTATGTTGGAGATATTTGACATGGTCATGCCGCTTCCTTGTAAAGGGCGTTTTCGAGTTCACGGATGGCGGCGATGTAATCCTGTTTGCCGCCGAAGAGCCGGACTATCTCCACCGGCGTGCCGAAAGTGCTGAGCGGGTCGACCTTGAGGATTTCGAGCGACTCGACACTCGTGACGCCGGCATCGGCATACTTGTCGAGCAACGCCTCGAGCACGGAGCGGGCCTTGTCGCCGTATTTGGTGAAGAGATTGCGTTTGCGCACCTTCTCTGCCCGCTCACGGCGCGTGAGCGGCGGCTGGTCGAAGGCGACATAGCAGATGAGATCAAAAGCGTCGAAGTCCCTCCCTACCTGCTCGGCAAGTTCATCCAGAAAAACACCGCGGCTGGAAAGCTCCTCAATGAGGGCCTGTTTGCGGTCGGCCTCCTTCCAGACGTTCAGAAACGCGCTCAGGGACGTGTACGTCTTCCGGACTGTCTTGCGAGTGTAGTCCTTGAGGGATTCAGTGATGAGGTTGCCGTTGGCATCGAGGTACTGAACGCGCTCGGTGACGATCTTCACTTCCACGTCATCGACGTAATACTTGGGTGGCCGCTCCCGGACATCAGGCGGTTCCAAGCCCTCGGGGGAGTTGGCTTCGGCGCCTGCGACAGACACGTTTGCCTCAGCCTCCGGCACGTCATCCGGTGGCACCGGCGATTCGTCGGGCCTGGGTTCGTAAACCTGAACAGGGTCACCATCAAAGGCCGGGTCGGCAAAGAGCGTGGTGGCCCGTCTGAAATCCATGATGGTGAAGAAAAACTTGTTGAAATCCTCGTTGATGCGGGTGCCGCGGCCGATGATCTGCTTAAACTCAGTCATAGAGTTGATGCGTTTGTCGAGGACGATCAAACGGCACGTCTGCGAATCCACGCCTGTCGACATCAGCTGTGAGGTTGTGGCTATGACCGGAAAAGTGGATTCCGGATCGATGAAGTTGTCAAGCTGGGCCTTGCCTTCGTCGTTGTCGCCGGTGATACGCATGACGTACTTGCTGTTGGCGGCAGCCAAGTCCGGGTTGGCATTGACCAACTCCTGACGCATGCGTTCGGCGTGGTCTATATTTTCGCAGAAAACGATGGTCTTGGCAAAACGATCGACGGCCTTGAGAAACTGGGTTATCTTGGCGGCAACGAGTTCGGTGCGCTTTTCGAGGATCAGGTTCCAGTCGAAGTCCGTCTCGTTGTACTCGCGGTCCTCAATGAGCTGGCCGTACTTGTCCGTCTTGCCTCTTTCGGGGCGCCACCCTTCTAGGTCTTTGTCGATACCGATGCGGACGACTTTGTAGGGTGCCAGGAAACCATCGGCGATGCCTTGCTTGAGCGAGTAAATATAGACCGGATCACCGAAGTACTCGATATTGGATACGTCCCTGGTTTCCTTGGGTGTTGCGGTAAGGCCGATCTGCGTGGCCGACGAGAAGTATTCAAGGACTTTGCGCCACGCCGCATCGGCGGCAGCACTGCCACGGTGACACTCGTCCACCACGACAAGATCGAAGAAGTCCGGCGAGAACTGTTTGTAAATGTTCTGCTCCTTCTCCGTTCCGGTAACGGCCCGATATAGCGACAGGTAGATTTCAAATGCTTTATCGACGGTGCGATTGGTGATTTTGGTCATCGCCTGACCGAAGGGCTTGAAGTCATTGGTCTTGGTTTGGTCGGCAAGGATATTGCGGTCGACGAGAAAGAGGATGCGCTTCTTTGCACCCGACTTCCAAAGCCTCCAAATGATCTGGAACGCGGTATATGTCTTGCCTGTTCCGGAGGCCATCACAAGCAGGATGCGGTTCTCGCCGCGAGCGATGGCCTCGACAGTGCGGTTGACGGCGATCAGCTGGTAGTAACGCGGCGCCTTGCCGGAACCGTCTTCGTAGTAGTCCTGCGTCGTCACCACTTCCTGGGCTGCGGTGAAGCCCTTGCCGGCTCTGTAACGTGCCCAAAGGTCATCCGGTGAGGGGAACCGATCCAGCCGGATTTCCCTTTCGACCGTGCCGCCCGTTGCTGTCCTGTCGTGTTCGAGGAAGGCGTCGCCATTGGAGCTGTAAGCGAAGGGGACATCGAGGATCTCGGCGTATTCGAGCGCCTGCTGTATGCCGGCCCCGACGACCTGATTATTGTCTTTCGCCTCGATTACGGCGATGGGGATGCCAGGCTTGTAGAAAAGGAGGTAGTCCGCTTTCTTGGCTTCACCGCGCTTGACCGTCTTGCCGCGAACGATGACTCGGCCTTTCGTGAAGTATATTTCCTCCCGAAGCTGGGTCATCACATTCCATTTGCCGTCTGGACCGACAAGTGCAGGAGTGATGAACTTGGTGCGGATGTCCGCTTCGGTGAGTTCTTTTTTGTTCACTTGTCTGACCTCATAAATGCAGAAAGAGAACCCCGAGTCCGTTTGAGGTCAAGTTCTGCATTATGATCTTTTCCCCTTGGCGTCGCATAGTCTATCCTGGATCGCCCGACAGTAGTTGACGATCCTTTTGGGTACATCCCCGATACGTAACCTAAATTTTTATTCTACATTCCACATGTACCACAGACAGACAGAGTTCGCAAGAGAATTGCAAATAGCGTAGCCCATAGGACTGGCTACGCCGTGTTAGTCCTCTACGAGAGCGAACTGCACATCATCGATGCGAAAGACATTGTACCAATCCGATCAGTCCGCAAGAATAACATACGGTGCCCCTTGTTATTTTCGGTCCGCGCATAGTGCGTTACTTCACAATGCATGGGGGGCAGGCCAACAGTGGTTAGAGGCCATTGATCGGATAAACCCGGGAAACTCCAACCTCTCTCCTATTGACTTTCGTGCCTTGATGGGCGAATAATGGTGCAGACATAACGGTATCTATTCGAGCTTCTTGATCTGTTGCTGAGCGGATCGATTTTACCACTCAACAGCAAAGGAGGAGCATATGTCAGAATCAGCTTTGAACGAGAAGAATATTCTTGCTGTAGACGATGAGCCTGATGTGCTCGCTCTGCTGAAAGAAGAGATCCTGTCGGCTGCTCCGAAAAGTAAGGTGGAAACGGCTACTAGCTATGGAGAAGCATGGGAACTCCTTATCTCGTGGTCTCATGATCTCATTATCCTGGATGTCATGGGCGTCCAGGATAATGATCTTCTTAGACGGGCCGCTGCCCGACTCTATCCGGTCCCCACGGTAATCCTTACCGCCCAAGCCTTCTCGCCCGAAGCTCTGAAGAAATCGATAGAATTGGGAGCACGAGCATATCTACCGAAGGAGATGCTCGGGGCCTTGGTCCCAGTCCTCGAGGATGTCCTGACTTATGAATACGGCCCTGCCTGGAAGCGGCTCATGGGACGGTTCGAGGGGGTTTTTGCGAAAGGATGGGGCCCATACTGGAGGAATCCCGATTCGGCCTTCTGGGAGGAATTTGAAAAGAAGATCTCCGAAGCGAAGTAGCCTCATTTGAGGCCCGAACGCGCCACATGGATAAGACAAGAAATGGCAATGATGCTTCCCGGAGGGAGAAAATAGGGGGCATTGATGTCACTCTTATCGCCGTGACGGACGCGCTGATGTACCCCATCCTTCGTTAGAGGTATGATTGTCTGTGATGAACACTTTCTTGGGAAGGGAAAAATGACCATTGAGGGAATTCGGGAGCATTTTCGATGCACTACGTGTGGGGAAGAACACGCGTACCCGCTCTTCGATGCCCTCCCAGCCAAGACCGCCACAGGGCTTACATGCCCTTCCTGTCATGGCGAAATCGACATACGACTCGACTTCTCCTTCGGCCTTCATGGCAGGGTTGTGGACGTGTTCATCCCCGACGAGATCGCTTCCTGGGAGCAGGACGGGGAGCAGTGGCAGTTCTATCCGTTTCTCGTGATCATCGAGCCCCTGGATAAAGACGACCCCGGCCTGCAGACCTGGCTGCCCTTCTGGCACAGGGCGAAGAGTCCCGACGGGCAGGTAAGGACCTACTTTGGACGGTATGCTCTCTGCCTCCAGGTAGACCCTTTCAATGGGCTCCTCGAACAGGCCAGGAAGAAGGGATATTTCCAGGACTGAAGCCGAATCCTATCGCGAAGCCCGCGGCAGGGCATCCCATATCGTAAGTTCCAGAATGCCCATAGGGTTAAAAAATCAGGGGTAGGCGGATAGCCTACCCCTCTATATGAACTGACAATGGCGCCAGTCTCCTCCGGATTCCAGCACCATGCTCGCCTCAGTTTTGGCAGTTTTGGTCATCAATTAATGCATCAGATATGCAGGGATAGCCATAATTTTTATGTTTAACAAAGTCATATAGAAATATACATAGAGACAAAGAGACAACTCTACCATGCGCAAGCAGGGTAGAGTCTGTAACCGGCGAAAGCCACAATCGACCTTGCAACCTGATCTGACGATAGTATGAAGATGCTACCGGAAGAGTGCAGCCAGAGTCTGAATGGAGATAGCCTGAGCAATCAGGCTATTGAGATAAAGATGATGACGGCATAGGCTGCAGGAGCGGTCGTGACTGAGACGGTGACAGTTCTTCTGGAGGAATTCGGCCAGGAGAGCCTCTTTGTTTATCTTTTTTATTCAGTTCATCCTTGCGTACTTCTTATGCCTATGGGGTGACACTCACTTGCACCTACAAATGCAGCACTGAGAAAACACCACAGAGATTCAATATTGCCGTGAGAAAGTCGGTCACTTCGGCTCAAGCCATAAGGTTTCTTCCTGCTCGGTTTGTCCTGATGTCAGGCGGTGTCGTTCGACAATGAACGACGGTAGTGTTCCTTAAGCGGTCTGCGCCATTCGGTCTCTTTGATTATTGATCGGAAACTCATGCTTTTCCGTTCCTTGTTGATGTCCCACAGGTTAGCACGGCAGAAGAGCGCAGCAATGTGGCTGGCAAGTTGCGCTTCCGTCAAAGAAAAGCCCTCGCGTTTATAGAGATAACGACCTATACCGTCCACTTCCGTATCATTTTTCAGCTTCACAACATTATTCGCTAAGGGGAACCAGGCTTGGGCAGGGAGATACCGTAATAAGCCGTCAATAACGCCATGCGGTATTGTAGTCTCACGGAGTTTTCCCTCGTTTTTGAAAAACCGTCTTACACGAATATCGCACGTATCGTTAATTCTCCAGGAAAACGCTTTCTTCTTCCGGAGAGTAGTAGTATGCGCCCACCCAGATTCATCTATGATTATTTGCTTCATATAGGGCTCCCCTCCTCGATTTCTTTCAGTGCTTTTGTTGCTTGTTTGTCGCAGATGCCGATGAGACTGTTTAGAATGCTTTCTTTTGAACTGTCGCCTTTTCCATAAGTGATTGTGAAGTTCGACGGGAGATATATATCCCTGAAGATAGGCAACTTCCCGCAGTTGTACATGCCGTGATTGTCCAAGTCATGGTCTGACACGAGACAGAAACTCCTCTTGGCGTTTCCCGGATCGCGGCAAATTTTTTTCAGTATCGTCACCCATCCCTGCTTTTCTGGGGACAGTCCCTCATCACGACAGTTCGGAAGACGAAAGCTTTCAAGCGATTGGAACTCAACAGAATATGCATCTGGGTTTTCAGCGGCCCGTATCCGGCACTGTACAATTCCGCTGGCCGACACTGCTTCGCCCCCGATCTGCATAGTGTTTGTATCGATAGCAATGATTGCGTCGAATGAAGATAGGTGTTTCATCAGATCGGCCTCAGTAGGGATAACCTTATCTTGTACCCTCGTGAGAACCTTCTCTTTTCCCGACTTTCCAAGATAATGTGTTTGAGAGAAAGTTACGGCAGGCTTGACGAGCTGACTATCATGAGCAATGCCCTCCAACGTCATTGTCTCTCGGTCATAGTGAAATCCTTTCAGCGGCACCGGAGACCCCACCATCACTGTATGCTGCCTTTGGGTCTTCCCAAGACAACACTTCTTGTATTTTTTACCACTGCCGCATGGACAGGGGCTATTCCTGCCGATCTTGCCCATTAGTCAGAATATATCACAAAATCGCTCAATACCGCCTGCACTATTGCACTGTAGCGGGAACGAGGCAAATTCAATGATTCAGGAAGTTAGTCGCCAGTATGTATTGCGCGCACCCCAGTCCTCGGGCTCATTCTGGACTCTTCAAGAAATAGGTTTTACCCTCCAGACCCATAAGAAAGGTCGCGCCACAAAGGCTCCCGGCCGCCATTCGAACCGTACGTTCATAAGGTGAACAAAAGACGGAATGTTTGCCTTTTCTCAGACATGGACTACAATGTAGAAGGACGCCCTGATATGGGAGAGCGGGGAATGAGGCTCAGAGGAGGACGACATGGCTCCGGCTGCTGACATGCACGGGACAACTGCGGTGATTCTTGGAGGGGGAAAGGGTTCAAGACTCCTTCCTCTGACCCTGTACAGGGCCAAACCGGCGGTTGGCTTTGGGGGAAAATACCGTATCATCGATATCCCATTATCGAACTGCATCAATTCGGGGATCAAGCGCATCTTCGTTCTCACGCAGTTCCTTTCGACAAGCCTTCACCGTCACATCATGCAGACGTACCGGTTCGATCAGTTCACTGAAGGGTTCGTCGAAATCCTCGCAGCCCAGCAAACCCAGGCCGGGGAGGACTGGTTCCAGGGTCCTGCCGATGCCGTTCGCGGCACCCTCGACCATACCATGTACTATAGGTCCGATCAGATACTCATCCTGCCCGGCGATCAACTCTACCGGATGGACTACGCCAACCTGGTCCGCTTTCATCGCGAAAAGAAGGCTGACATTACAATCTGCCTCCATCCCGTCGACCGGACAGAAGCCCGGAGGATGGGGCTTGCGGAAGTGGCTCCCTCCGGTCTTATATCGCGGTATGTGGAGAAGCCCCATGATGTGGACATCATTGATTCATTCCGCGTCCCTCCATATTTCAGCCAGGAAAATGATCTGCGCGAAAAGGTTCTCGCATCCACCGGTATTTACGTTTTTGAGCCGGAAGTTCTCTCAAAGATCCTTGCGGGCAGTACCGTCAGTGATTTTGGCGCCGGCATCTTTCAGTCGGCAATTCAAAAACTCAAGGTCGCTGCGTACCTGTTTCTTGACTACTGGCAGGATATCGGAACAATCGGGGCCTTTTTCGATGCAAGCATCGCCCTTGGCAGCCGACATTCGCCCTTTAGGCTGTATGCGCACCACTGGCCGCTCTATACCCGAACCCGTTCCTTGCCGCCGAGCCATATCACGGCTTCAGAGATCCGGGACACCCTGGTTGCGGAAGGTGTCTTCATATCCGGTGCAAGGATCGAGGAATCGGTGATAGGGGTCCGCAACGTGGTCCGTCAGGGCAGCGAACTGAGACAGGTAGTCATGCTGGGCACAGACTTCTATGAGGGGGAGCAGTTTCTTGCCGGAGAGACGACCCGGGGGGATGCCACTCCTCCTCTCGGCGTAGGGAGAGGCTCGGTGATCGAGCGTGCTATCATCGACAAGAACGTGCGGATCGGAGACAACGTCATCATTCGTGCAAAGCCCGACGTGAGGAACTTCAAGAGCGACGTGTACTGGATACGCGACGGCATCACCGTTATCCCCAAAGGCACCGTCATCCCCTCCGGGACCGAGCTGTAGCCGGCGCGGGAGCGGCTGAGCCGGGAGGATACCGGATACTCAGCCGCTCCCGGTTTCACGTCCGTTACTCTTTGGACGGATGATACTTGAAGGAGATGCTAAGCCTCACCCGGAAGCCGGTCACCTTACCCTTCTCGACGGTCACATCCTGTTTGACCACCTCAGCTATCCTCAGGTCTTCCAACGTCTTTGAGGCGGTCGCGATGGCGACCTTGGTCGCATCTTCCCATGAGGTCGCGCTTACGCCAACGATTTCGATGATCTTGTACACGCTGCCTTCCATACGAGCCTCCTTAATTAGAGATTGAACTACCCTTACGGCGCTTCTCCCCATTGTAGTACGGCTGCAAAATATGTCAACAATAAAGCTGTTGGGCAATGCGATAGTGAAAATTATCTTTTGAAGATGGGCACGTATTGTACCCCCCTTGCAATCGCGAGTTCACCATCGCCACTCCTAATAAGCAACTTTTTCTGTGAGGAGCTGATACGCGAGTAGGAAGCAACATTTAAGACAAGCACGCAAGAACCGGACTCACTTTATTCCTCCCTCACCTTCGTCCCAGTGCGACGTCTCATCCTCATCAACCCAGTCTTCCTCGTGCCAGACCATGTCTTTTCTTCCCGGAACCGTCCGTATCTTCCCGGGATGGTAGAACCGACAGTTCTTCGGCCCATAGCAGAATGTCTCGAAGCGGTATTTCATCTTGCCCGGATTCCAATGGTCGATGATCATCTCTACGGGCATCCTGCAGCCCCACATGCAGGAGGCGCAGTTTGCGTCATAGGTCTTTGCATCGAGGCGGCGATGGCCGTGCTCTCTATATACCTCCAGGGGAGGAGCTATAGTGAGGAAGGGTGGAGAGGTCAATATCTCCTGTCCGCGTTCGAGGACTTTCAATCTCGCTGTTTTATAGAACTGAACAGGCTCTTTTCTCTCATCGGCAACGGGCTCTGACTCACCGGAGACCATATCACCGGAACGGAACTGGAATTTATCCTGGGCGGACTCACCGATACCGATACTGAGGCCTCCCGTCTCGGAACCAATGTTTCCATGAATGAAAAGGCAATACCCCAGATAAGTGTGGCTCCTCTGATCAAAAGACCTGGTGAGTCTGATCCTGGGCTGAATGCCTGTCAATCTTCCCTGCCATGATATCTTTGACATGGGTCTAGTTTACAGGAACTCTGGGGAAAACGGCAAGCGTTAAAACAATCCCCCCGCCTCGTGAGAGGACAGGGGGGTATGTTTTATTCGGCCGTCTCGGGAATGACGGTGTGGGACTGGAGCATCTTCTGGTAGGCGGAGATGATCCTGGCCTTCACGTCCTGCTCAAGTTCCCAGTCGAGGAATTCCATCACCTCATAAAACTTGCCGTTGACCTCCGACTGGGGATTGGCCACCCAATAACCGCTGTGCTCGCCGCGCAGAATCTTGAAACCCTTGTGTGTGACACTGTCGATGTTCACGTCTGCTGTCGCAACGAGCTGTTTCGAATTCTTGACCTCCCGAATCTGTTTGATAGTAACGTCGTGCGTCATTACTTCACCTCGTAATAGAGAATTAAAAGATAGGGGTCCAGTTTAGGAACACTTTTACTGGTTTTCCTTTCTTTCGAAAAATATTATTTCTATATATTTCGTGAAAAAACGGGGGGCTGCCCAACTGTAACTCTTACGTGTGCCGCAGAAACCAGCATAGAGGTGCCATACCTGCCCCGCACCATAAGATATCGGGAGGCCAACGTCGTGACCGCTTGATTGCGGCATGCAATAAAGGCTATATAATAGATTGATGGCAGGTGCCGCACTATGGATATACGCTCCCTCCAGCCTTTCGAAATCTGTTCGATAAGACCGCCGACCGAAAATAACAGTCTTACATTCCGGATCACGAGGAACTGCGCATGGAACCGCTGTATCTTCTGCCCTGTTTATAAAATGGGTGCAAAATTCAGCAGAAGAACCATCGACGAGATAAGGGAAGACGTAAACAGGGCGGTCATGCTCGACCACTTTCTCACGGCAGAAGGTATCGGAACGGCCGGTACTTTCAAGGAGGCGCACAGGAAGGCGCGAGGTCTTCTTGACACGATCGCATCAGAAGGAGAACCGGCCGAAAGCGAAGATATTACCGATTGCGACGATGAAAGGATGAAGTGGTTCTCCTCATGGTTCAAGGATAAGCCGAACCTCGAAGACAGCATCCTGCACCTTCTGTCTTGGCGTTTGAGTGACGCGCGGTCATGTTTCCTCGGTGACGCCAACTCGCTCCTTCTGCCCGCCGCCTTCTTCACGGAGGCCCTCCTCTCCATAAAGGACGCCTTCCCCGAGATCACGCGCTTCACAATCTATGGCCGAACGCGATCAGCGGCAAAGAAGAAGATCGAGGAACTCGGGGCTTTTGCAAAGGCCGGCCTGCATCGCATTCATTTCGGAATAGAGAGCGGAAGTGACAGGGTCCTGGGATTTATGCGCAAGGGGGAGACAGCGGAGGAGCACATAGAGGCATGCGCAAAAACCAGAGCGTCGGGTCTGTCACCTTCCGTCTACATAATGCCGGGCCTTGGCGGAACTGCATGGTCCAACGAGCACGCGCTTGAAACAGCACGCGTCCTGTCGGAGGCAAGGCCGGATTTCGTAAGGCTCAGGTCTCTCGAGATATTTCCAGGAACGGGTCTGTCCGAAGCGGTACAAAGGGGTGAGTTCGTGGAGACCTCGGAGGAACAGGTTGTGCGCGAGATAAAAACGATCATAGCGAATACGGATGGGGAGATGACGATCATGAGTGACAGTGCCTCAAATCTCCTCAATGTGAACGGTCGCCTGCCGCATGACAGGAGAAACATGCTCTCCGTGATCGATAGCTACCTCTCCCTCTCCAGCGGGGAAAAACTTTCCTTCAGCCTTTCATCACGCCTGCAGTCATTTATGGGGCAGTATGGAGGGGTTACACCGGACATACTGTCAGCGTTACGCCCGTATCTGACCGATGAAGGTATTGACACAGAACGGATGCCGGAAGAGGAGATTGAGAAGGTCGTTCGTCTCATACGTTCGAAGCTTATGCCGTAGGTACTGTACGGGAACAGCTTTACGGACTTCCCTCTTGACAGGCCCAGCGACTTGTAGTATTATATTCTTTCAACCATGAAGGAAAAGGAGGTCATAGCTTATAGAAACCTGAGCGAGAAGAAGAGATAGCCCATTCATAGCGGAAGGCAGTCTGCCTTCGCTTCAAGATTACATTTCAAGAGTAGTTCAAACCGATTAAATCCAGAAATTGATTCAGGACGGCGACAACGCCGAGCCAACCATTTGGGTTCCCTGAGGGACCTTTTTTGGTACCCTCCACAATCCAGGCGGTGAATAGGGATGACCAAAGCCGCCGAACTCAGAGGAGGCTCTATGGGCAGTATAGTTGCGGACTTTGTGCGGTCCCGCGAGACAACAAACGGATATGGCTTCTGGGAAGGAATGCCTGCCGCTTCAGAGCGGGCAGTTGGACTGAGCAAGAGGCAGAAGCGGCGTTACCTGAGATATGGGGTCGTTCCCCCGGATTTTTTTGACTTCCTTGAAGACCTGGGGTTTCGGATCAATGGGACCTCTGCCCGTGTATCGGGATGCGCGGAGGACGACCTCCCGAAGGTACTCGCGGAGCATCTGAGGTGCAAAACCCGGGAGAAGAGCGAGCTGGCAGAATACCTGGTTGAGACAGCCGTCTTTCGGAACCACCCCGAGCTCAGGAAGTACCAGAAGCTCGTGATGCGCTGGAAAAAACGGGACTGATTAACCGATAGGAGGAGGTGGCCGTGTAACCGCAAGTACCCGTAACCCCTCAGTTTAATTCACTATTCCTCACATCATATTCTGAAGTTATCCCATTGTCCCACACATTATTTATGTCTACAGCGCGGCCTGGGAACCACCCTGGCCGCCGCATATTTTCCTAAATCCGTTACGGCCAGGTCCTCCGTGACATATTGAGCAGTGAGGGCCAATAAAACTAGTAAGTGAGGAAAAAATGAAGAACGAGCAAGAACCAACCGGAAAAATGGCGAGCATTGCCATGCAGGAGCACATCGGTACAGACCAGGCGATCAAGACTCCAGGCGGGAGTCTTGAAACAGGGGCCAAGCCGAGCGTCGAGATTATCTCTCATGACGTCGTAAGCCTTGCCGTCTCCGATATTCAGCACTTTGCAGCAATCCCCGACTTTGGTTTGTCGGCGGCATTTCATCCCATGGTGATCAAAACCGGGATGGGTTTCTTCTGCATCGATGGGTACGAAAAGATCAGGACGGCTGTTGAGGCAGGTACTCCGGAGATCAGGGTGGAATTGGTCGGGTTGAGTGAACATTCTGAGGCCGATTTGGTCCTTCGGAAGCTCGCCAACAGGCTCGACTCAAGGGGCGGAATGCCCTCCTACCCAACGGCCGTCTACACTATCACAAAGGCTTATGCGTTTTTAGTCGCCTCAAAGGAAGGCTTGAAGCCGTTGGGGCATGGCGGCAATCGTCGCGGTGCTCAGTGGACCGGCAATCGTGAGGTGGATGGCAAGGAGGTTCTCAGTCTTCGCCTGCACAAGGACAGGGACACGGTGAACACGTACCTGAGGTACGGAAAGTGGCTCACCGATGAGACCTTTGAAGCCCTGATCGAAGGCGAGGCGGACAGGAGCTTCTTCGAGATCATTCAACCCGGGAAGACCCGTATGGTGAAAACCCTGAAGGGCAAAAGACAGCAGGGGTCAGAGATTGCCGGGGCTGTATCATCGCTTGTGCTCAAGTGGTTCGGCGAGTACGATGATGGCGAGGGAAAGCCCGATCTTCCCCTGACGTCCTCCAGGAAGAAGACCGCTCGGGCAGTCGAAAGCCAGAAAGGTGCGAAGGCCGCAGCGGCTTCAGCCACAGTACCGGAGAACGATAGCGCCGTAACAGATGACGTCGCACCACCGACGATCGGGAAAAAGCTCATCGCGGCAGGAAATGCCCTTATCGAGAGCGGCACGAGGATACTGGGAGGCCTCGCCGGGGCTGACCTTGAGGCAGAACTGAATGCCTTGCAGGCACAGTGGGAACAGACGGGCCACGAAATAGAGAGAGCACTTACCCTTCTGAAAGAGCAGTTAGCGGCCTGAAGTCATGGCGAAGCTCATAAACTTCCTCGGTGGGATGGACATGGGGAAACTGCCGGCGATGCAAATTGCCGGCATCCTCTTCAACACACCCGAGACACTGAAACAGGAGGTGGCCATGTAACGCCAAGTACCCGTAAACCCTAGTTCAATTCATTATTCCCTCAATTCATTTCGCAGTCATCCCATTTATAGCTTCACAAATTATTTTATATTTTTACAGCGCGGCCGGGGAGGTTCCCTGGCCGCATTTATTTGCCGTAACCTTCACGGGCATGTTCCCGGAAGGACTAAAACAAAGGAAGGTATCAAATGAAAAAAAACAGTAATGTCAATGAGATAAGCGACTCCTGCAGGAGTCGGTCAGGCGAAAACGAGCAGAAAGGCTTCCACGTGGTATCCCACGAAATCAAGGTCGTACCAATAGTAGAGATCGAGCAGTACACGAAGGTCCCTGACCCGGGCAGGTCTATCGCCTTCCATCCGGAAGTGATCAAGACCGAGAAGGGGTGCTTCTGTGTGGCCGGCTTTGAAAAGGTCACGGAGGCCAAAACTTCGGGGGCGGGAGACATCAAGGTTGAGGTCAAGGAGATAAGCAGTCACTCCGAGCTCGACATAGGGCTGAGGAAACTCTCCGGCTGGATCGAGCCATTGAACGGAACGCCCCTGTATGCCAGCCTTATCTTCAACGTGGCCAAGATGTATGCCCTCATGCTGGCCTCAGACGAGAACATGGAACCCCTTGTCGATTGCGGTAAGGGCACGAAATTCACCAACGATCGCGAGGCTGATATAAAAAGGGTCTTGATCGACAGGTGGAATCGGGATCGTGACACTATTAACGCATACCTGAATCATTCGAAATACCTCAATGACAGCACCATGAAAAAGCTCATCGAGGCAGAGGCGCCGAAGGCTTTCTTTGAGGCCATCCAGGTCGAGAAGTCGAGAAAAGTGAAGCTTCTTGAAAAGGACCACTCGCCCAATATTACCGGGGAAATCTCGAAGCTTGTGCTGGGTTGGTGGAAGCAATACAGAGATAATAAAGGGAAGATCACGTTCTCCGATCAGGACCAGGCTGCTCCCCAGAAAACCAGGACATCTCGGAGAACCGAAGGGCAATCGGGATCCTGCGCCGGTAGCTCTGGCGTTGCAGCCAAAGGTGAACACAATCTCCCCGGCTCTCCTGAAAGCCCCGAGCAGGAGGAAAAGGAACACGGCGATAGGTGGGAGCTCGCCACATCGATCATGGAGGCAGGCGATCAATTTATCGAGTGTGGAAAACACATCAAAGCCGGTCTGTCGGATGCTGAGCTGCTGGTGGAGCTTAGGGACTTGCAGGCCGTGATTGAGGAGATAACGGCGGAAATGGAACCTGTGCTCACAGAGCTGGAGCTGTCCCTGGCCGTGTAGTGGGCAGGTTCGTCAATTTCCTGGGCGGAATGAGCATCGAGGTGCTGCCGGTGTCGAACATCGGCGGCATCTTATTTAATACGCCCGACATATTGAAAGTGAAATCCACTGAAGAGCGGATTAAGGATATCATTCAAAGGGCACGTCCGGGATACACGATGGTGGACAGCGGCGGCTATCAGGCCTTTAAGGTAAAAGAAAATAACCGTGATGTATCCCCGGAGGAGCAGACAAGGCTTATTATGAACGAGAACGGGCCTATTTACGGGAAGAAGACCTTTAATCTCACGGCAAAACATGTGCTGGATGCGGTTCTCCTGATCGGGCCTGATTTTGTGATCAGCCCGGACATACCCGTTCCAATGCCTGCCCATCCGGATCAGAAGAGGTTTCTCTTTCTGGAGAGCCTGGGTTACAACGTTTACTGCGCAGGTGAGTTGTCACGACTGTTACGTGAGCACCATCTGGACACAAAACTCCTCATTCCACTTCAGCTGTTTGATCTCTTCGAATACGACTATTTCACGAAGCAGATCGGCAACATTGATTTTGCGGGACTGAGTGTCCCACGGCGTATTATGTCGAACGAAAAACTCGCCCTGTTCATACTGAAGGCGCGTTCCATGGGGATAACGTATTTTCATCTTCTGGGAAGCGGGCGGATGGCCCATATTGCCATCCTTGCGTACATGGCGAGACATTATATGGATTTTCTCTCACTGGATTCGACGAACATATTCAGATTCTCTTCAACGAGCCAGTACCTGAGGCCGTTTTCCCTTATCTCGCTGGACCTCAGAGTGGAAGGATCAAAAGACGATCTGACCGTGCCCATTTCATGCGGTTGCCCCTGGTGCCGGTGCTACAAATCCTTCTATGGGATTCAGTATGAAGGGACAGAGGATAAGTTCGCGTTCCTGGTCAACCACAATCATTTTGTGGTCGAGCAGGCCATGGCGGAATTTATGAAGAACGCCGGTACCGCGGCGTCACTCGCTCAATTCCTGGAAAGCAGGACGAAGCGGCACCAGGAGGTCCGATCGATATATAACATTCTGTCCCGCATAGAATCATTAAAGACAGCCGCACTCAGGCCCGATGTGCTTGAAGCGATGTTCAATAAATTCTGCAGGTAATGATTATGAGGGCAGCAGGCGGCAGCAATGAGCGCCGCCTGAACTGTCTCTTTCTATAATTATCCGCCAGCAAAGGCATTCTACGATCACTACAGGCAGTGGTGGCGCCAGGGAAACGGACACCATTACGGAGGACGGTTTTCACGCGTTGTGGGGAACGATATGCAGATAAACCAATGAAAACCGGCCCCACTCTAAACGGGTGGGGCCAACCAAAAACTTTAGAATGGAGGCAACAGATGTATCAGTATCCTTTTTTCAAGAAGCCAGGGGAAGCAAAAGGCTCACCGCTTACCCAGTCGGAAAGCGCAAGCGACACAACGGTAAATCAGACTCCGGCAGAGAACCCGAAGAAATCGCCGACTGAGCAGCTTCTCAATCTTGCCGACAGCAACATCACCTACTTTCTTTCACCCTTGGATGAACCGCATTGCAGCATCACCATCAATGGCCACAAAGAAACCTTCCGGGTCAACTCGAAGGAATTTCGGCAGTATCTCAGAATGCTCCACTACGAAAAGCATCGGAAGCAGGTCACCAAACAAACCATGGAAGAGGTCGTTGAACTGCTCGAAGGGAAGGCCAGGTTCAAGGGGACCGCGGAACCTCTTTTCATCAGGGTGGCCGGCACTGAAAACAAAGTGTTCATCGACCTTTGCGATAAGGAGAGAAACGTTCTCGAAATCTCGCAAGACGGCTGGCGCATCACTAAGAACCCTCCAGTCCATCTGATACGTAAGAAGTCAATGGACGCTCTCTCAACCCCAGAGAGAGAAGGCACCATCCAGTCCCTGAGGCGTTTTGTAAATTTCAAGTCGGACGACGATTTTCTTCTCTACGTCTCGTGGTTATGCAGGTCGTGGAGCCCCAAGGGTCCATATCCTGTTTTAGTGCTCAAGGGCAGATCGGGAGCGGCCAAAAGCACCCTGATGCTTATTTCTCGGTTGCTCATCGATCCTTCTCTTTCGCCAAACCGTTCGGCGCCCAAGAGCGACCGCGACCTCTTCATCGCAGCGGCCAACAACTGGTGTCTCTCATTCGATAATCTCTCTTTTTGTCCCGATTGGTTGAGCGACCGTTTTTGTCTGATCGCCACCGGCGGCGGCTATGGAACACGGAAAAACTATACCGATGAAGAGGAGACCATAATACACGTAGCACGGCCCATAGTCTTGACAGGGATTCACAATCTTGTGACACGGAACGACCTCGTGGAGCGATCTATCATTTTGAACCTCCCGGAAATCGATGAATCTGCGAGACTCGCCGAAGGTGTATTCTGGACAGAATTTATGAAGGAACGCCCAGCCATCCTTGGCGCTATGTGTGATATTGTGAGCACCGTCCTAAAAAACCTTGATTCCGTGAAAACAGACGGCCTGCCTCGCATGGCCGATTTTGCGAGGTGGATCCTGGCGGCAAAGGAGGCCCTTCCTCCATCGCCAAGGGGATTCCTCGATATCTACCGTGAGAATCAGAACGCCCTTGTGGAAGTTGCCCTTGAGACCGATCCCATGGCCCAGGCAGTCCTCTCTCTGATGGAAAACAGAACTGTATGGAAAGGCACCGCGGCCGAGGCCCTCAGGGATCTGGGAAAGCAGCCCGTGGTAAGCGATAAGACCAGGTTGCCCTCATGGCCGAAGGCGCCGAACAAGCTTCGTGAACATCTGCAGAATGTGGAGCCTTATCTCTTAAACCATGGAATTACGATCGAATTTGATCTCAGGGAAAACCAGGGGGCCAGGAAGCTGAGATTCGAAAAAGCCGCACAGGCAGTCTCCCCTGAAGTCTCCACGGATTCGGCAGAGCCTAAGGCATCTGACGCTGAAAACGAGCTGTATCAGTCCGTCTTTGATATGGAGATGCTTAGAAGTATTCAGGATAAGTTAGATAGTAGCCCACCTCCTGAAAAAGAGCCTGAGATAGAAGAAGAAGGATTATATCAGAGCGTCTTCGATTCGGATGACCACGACAAGCCTCTTTAAGCTCCGGTAGATGCTGAACATAGAAGGGAAGGTACTGAAAACT